>FZPS01000229.1_pt57 | contig 17585 bp, 10 predicted proteins | sample 1817821 | NCBI WGS metagenome assembly FZPS01 (sample SAMEA104158645, study PRJEB21678) | metagenome | place: Germany | collected 2015-04-21
CCAACACGCAAAGCCCAGAGGCACCACAATACAAGTGCCCTGTCGCTACAAGTGTTTATGCCAATACTTTTTGCGGTGGTCATAGCCATGGGGAAACGCCCAGCACCATTCCGAACCTGGAAGCTAAGCCCATGAACGCCGATGGTACTGCACCCCACCGGGTGTGGGAGAGTAGGAAACCACCGCAACCAAACCACAAAACGGGGGGAGGAACCACACAACGGTTCCTCCCCCCACAAACAAATTCCACAACCCAACACCCAAAGATGCCGCACAGTGACCGCGGGAACCCAAACCACAAAAACGCTTCAGGCTTAGGCAGCCCAATCGACGCAGTGCGCCCGCACAGAAACCACAGCAAAACGCGCGTCACCCGAAAGTTCAATCTGAACCCCGGCAGGTACCCAAACCGCGTGACCGCAGGCCAGAGATTCGCCGCTTACAGTTCCATCGCCTTCGATGGACACGATGATGGTGTCTGCCGAAGCTCGCCCTCGTAAAGAAGCATTGCCTGGTTCGACAACTTCCAAGTGGAAATCATCCACGTTCGGCTGATACGTACGCACCTTGCAACCACCGATTGTGCCGACGGTAGGTTCAATCAGTTGCGGCTCGGTAGATTCCATGCGGGCGGTGTGGAGGAGGCCTTCGACGTCAATGTGTTTGCTCGTGAGGCCAGCGCGGATCGTGTTGGCTGAAGACGCCATCACTTCCAGTCCTGTGCCGGAAAGGTAAGCGTGGATGGTGCCGACGGGGACGAAGAGGGCCTCGCCGGGTTGAAGGTCCACAATATTCATCGCAGCTGCGACAAGTAGGGACGGCCTGGACGGAAAGAAGCGGTCAACGTGCACAAGCATCTTCGCTCGTTCACTGATGAGCGGATCCGCATGGTCTATGAAGTCTCTGCAGCGGTCAACGTATTCTCGGATTTGCGCGCGATCCGGCTTTACGCCCTCGGTGACCGTCATATAGATGGTTTCGCTGAGGCCACTTGCCCGCAACTCTGAAGCGATTCTGCGTGACAGCGGAATGTTTAATTCTTCGTTGAAATGAATCAGCGCATCCTTATCGGCAAAGCCAATCAACGCACGCCACGGGCTGAGCGCAAGCAACATTTCCGGCTTGTGATTCCGGTCTTTATACGACCGTTTTGGCGATGACATTTCGATCCCCAATTTATTTTCGAGGTCGAAGCCGGCCTCGGCTTGGGGGATGGAGGGATGCACCTGAATCGAAAGCGGCATTGCAGGTGCTATTAGTTTCACCAAGTAAGGAAGTCCGTCTACCGCGGCGCCAGGCTGCCGAGGTGCAACCATGTCCTCCAGCAAAGTGCCATCATCCAACTTGGACGGGCCATCGCGGTGGGTGCCGAACCAAACTTCAGCTAGGGGCATACCGTCGGGATGTGTGCCACGCAGTTCGTGGATCGCCCGCTGGTCGCCCCAATCATAATGCTGGGAAAAGCCAGAAATATGGCGAATTGTCGGCTTCACTCACGCTCGCTTTCTACATCAACGATTAGTATACAGATATCAACAACCAAGCCCGTCGGGGGTCGCCGGACAGTCCCTGAGTGTTATTAACGCCACGAGGACGCCAGCTGCATCAAGCGGGCGCAGCCATCACGCCGGCGGTGCAGCTATCCCACGACGCCAGACCAACTCCGACCGCGAGCATCGATGGCGGAAAGACTTACGGGAGCGAAGCGGCGATAATACTGGTACGAAGCGTCGCACACACGAAAGGGGCATAATGCATCTTCTGGTAACGGGTGGCGCCGGATTTATTGGGTCCAATTTTGTGTCGCAGACGTTGCGTTCTAAGGTGCACCCCGACATCCCCTCCGACGTTCGCATTACCGTGCTGGACGCGCTGACATACGCTAGTGGTCGGGCGTTCATCGAGGCCGACATCCAGGCCTTCCCGGACCGGTGCCGGCTGATACAGGGAAGCATTTTGGATAGGGATCTGGTCTTCGCCCTCGTGAATGAATGCGACGCTGTCGTGCATTTTGCGGCGGAATCGCACAACGATAATTCGTTGCACGACCCGACTTTGTTCGTGGAAACGAACGTGAACGGCACGTTGACGCTTCTGGAGGCCGCGCGGGAGTACGACAAGCGATTCCACCACGTGTCTACCGACGAGGTCTACGGTGACCTCCCGTTGAACGACAGCGGCAAGTTCCATGAGGCGAGTCCGTATCGTCCGTCGTCTCCGTATTCGGCGTCGAAGGCGGGGGCGGATCACCTCGTGAATGCGTGGGTGCGTTCGTTTGGCTTGAATGCGACGATTTCGAACTGTTCCAACAACTATGGGCCGCGTCAGCACGTTGAAAAGCTCGTTCCCCGCACGATCACGGAACGCCTGCAGGGACGCCGCCCGCGCGTTTACGGGACTGGTGCGAACGTGCGTGACTGGATCCACGTTGACGACCACAACAGGGGCATTTGGGACGTTCTTTTACGAGGGCGCAGCGGGCAAACCTACCTGATTGGCGCAAGCGGCGAAGCGTCGAATCTGGACGTGGTGCGCACTATCAATGAGCTCATGGGATACCCCGCCGACGACTTCGAATTCGTGAAGGATCGCCCGGGCCACGACCTGCGCTACGCCATCGACGCGTCCAAGATTGAGGGCGACCTGGGGTGGCGGCCTCAGCGCACGAACTTTCGCGAAGGGCTTGCCGAAACCATTGAATGGTACAAAGAAAACCGCGCCTGGTGGGAGTCTGAAAAGACTGCCACCGAAGCGCGGCTCTCAAAGTGGGGCTATTAGGCCAGCGGCGTTGCGTGTCGCAACCAAGCCCGTGCGACCGTGCCGGTCTCCGGAACTAACCGCGGCTCAAGGCCGTCAGTCGCTACATGCCACCTAGGACCTGGGCGACCAGGATCTTGCCGATCATCGCGACCGGATAGATCAGGGCGTAGCCAAGGGCAACGCGCGGGTCGGAGTTAGTACGCGAGTTCGCGAACGCCAGCACAGCCGGCTGCGTCTGCGCGCCACCGAGGAACCCGGCAAGCTGCGTACCGCCCATGTGGAACAGCCAGCGCATAACGGCGTACAGACCGGCACCCATGATGGTTGTGACGATGACGCCCAGAATCAGAATGTCGAGCCACGAACCAGACGTGAATGCTTCACCAATCTGGCCACCTGCGACCGTTCCCGCCTGAGCGAGGAACACGAGCAAACCAAACTCGGACAGCACCATCGCAGCTGTGTAGGGGATCGCGGTTACGATCTTGCCGACACGGCCGATCTTGCCGAAGATAAGTCCGACAATCAGCGTTCCCGCAGCCGCACCAATCTTGAAAGTGCTGGAGCCAGCCGGAATCGGAATGCTACCGAGCAACATGCCCAGCGCCATACCAAGTCCTAGCGCAACCGGGTTGATATCCGACAGGCCGCGTGCCGAGTCGCCAAAGAACTTCGAAATTTCCTTCATTTTCGAGGTCGGTGCTACGACGCGCACACGGTCACCCTGCTGGAGGACCAGGCCGGGTTCTCCGACCATGTCGATGTCACCGCGGCGAACACGGGAGATCGTTGCGGAGAACTTGTTGCCCATGTCGAGCTCAGCGACGGTGTGGCCGGCAAGTTTCGGATCCGAAACGGTGATGCGGCGGAAGTCCAGGTAGGAACGATCCTGCATCAGGGAGTGTGAAGAACCGTGACCCAGTTCGGTTGCAACGCGAGATACCAGTTCGCGCGGGCCAACTACGGTGACAAGGTCGTCCTGGTTCAGGGTGTCACTCATCGCGGGCTTGGTGATTGGACCAGTTTCGCCTCGACGAATACGAGAGAAGCTGACCTTCTTGCCCATCATTTCGTAGATGTCACCGACCAGTGGGCGGTCCGAGCGCTCCACGCGGATCGTGCGGTTCGCCAGGGGAGACGGCGCGTCAGTATCTGACTTGCCGTAGTGAAGTGCGGCAAAAGCAGCAATCATCATTCCGAGCACACCGAACAGGTATGCGATCGAGTATCCAACGGTTGCAAGTCCCGGGTTGCCCGAGGACGCTCCCGCGGCAGCAAGTGCGGGCGTGTTAGTTACGGCACCTGCGAAGGTACCGGCAACTAGGGCGATATCCATGTTGAACACGTAGATACCTACGCCGTATGCCGCTCCTGCAGCAACTATGTAGAGAGCGACAGTTGCCAGGATTGGTCCCAGTGCGGTCTTTAGGTTGTGGAAGAAGCTCGCTCCGGAGTTCACACCGATCGCGAATGCGAACAGTGCCAGGCCGAAGTGGCCAAGCTCCGCGTCGATCACCATTTCAACGCCGTAGGACTTCGCCCACGCGGACAGGATGATCGCGATGAATAGAACGGCTGCGGCACCTAGACCAACGCTCTTGATCTTTAGGTGTCCGAAGAACATTCCTAAGCCGACTAGGAGAAATACGAGGATGATGGGTTGGGCTGCCAAGAATGAAAAGATAGAAGCCACTTGGGTAGTTCTCCTGAAACTAACGTGCCGCTTTTCGCGGCTGTATGAAAGTCGGAATCCGACTTTTACGTCCCTTCAAGTATCACCCGACAACGGACTTTTGGCTCCCACAAAAGGCCCATAACGCCCTATTTGTGACCAACACCAAGCGTGAATCAAGACACGTTAAATAGCGCCCGTTCATTTGGTTTTTGAGTTCATGAAAATAGTCAAGAAAAGGCGATTTCCGGTACTGGTTTTTTTATTTTCTGCTGACCTTCAAGAAAGCAAAATCCACAATGTGAGACCAGCCGCGGCGCATTGGGAATGAGGGCGTGGCTGACATAGTGTAAAAACATGTCCTCATCCAAGGAGATTATTCGCATCGTCCTCGTACTTGTACCGAGGCGTGCGAATTCTGCCGTTTGACGGGTGAGTCGCACGCCTAACCCCTCGACCGAATGAGATTCGGACTCGAGGGTTTTTTGTTACCCACCAACCTTCCTATCAAGGCCAGGGAGATCAAAATGAAAAATCAGGGGAAGCACAACAAGCCAAAGCCGCCAGGTAATCCCCGCCCTCGAAGCCAGTCACCGGTTCGCATGACCGGTGCGAAGGCTGTCGTCAGGAGCTTGGAAGAACTTGGCGTCACGGATGTATTCGGAATGCCAGGCGGCGCGATTATTCCCGTGTATGACCAGCTAATGGATACGGACCAGCTGAACGTGATCCTTGTCCGTCACGAGCAGGGCGCTGGCCACGCAGCCGAGGGCTACGCAATCACCACGGGCAAAGTTGGGTGCGCTGTAGTAACGTCCGGCCCCGCCGCCACAAACACTTTGACCGCGCTGGCGGATGCAAACCTCGACTCCGTACCGATCGTTGTCATCACCGGACAGGTCGGAGCGAGCTTCATCGGCACAGATGCCTTCCAGGAAGCTGACATCGTCGGAGCTTCCATGCCCATCACGAAGCACTCCTTCCTGGTCACAGAAGCCCAGGAAATCCCGAACCGCATCGCGGAAGCGTTCCACATTGCGTCAACCGGCCGGCCCGGCCCCGTCCTCGTGGATATTACGAAGTCGGCACAAAACGAGGAAATGGAATTTTCATGGCCGCCAAAGTTTGAACTGCCTGGTTACAAGCCGGCTGGCGATCCGCACCCCAAGCAGGTGAAGGAAGCCGCTCGTGCGATTTTTGACGCGGAAGCACCGGCATTCTACGTGGGTGGCGGAATGATCCGATCCGGAGCGTCCGACGACCTGGCAAAACTTGTCGAACTCACCAACGCGCCCGTCATCACTACGCTGCCGGCGCGCGGGGCGTTCCCTGATTCCGATCCTCACAACCTGGGGATGCCGGGCATGCACGGAACAGTCGCGGCCGTTGGAGCCTTGCAACGCGCTGACCTCATCGTCGCTCTTGGAACCCGATTCGACGACCGAGTAACCGGCCAGCTTGATTCCTTCGCACCTCGCGCACGCGTCGTCCACGTCGACATTGACGCCGCCGAAATCTCAAAGAACCGCTACGCCGACATCCCCATCGTTGGGGACCTTGCGCCAACAATGAAGGCGCTCGTCAAAGAAGCCCGCAAAATTGCGGACGAGGGCGAGGCTCGCGATATCTCTGGGTGGTGGCGCTACCTCAACCGGTTGCGTGACACCTACCCGCTTGGATACGAGGAAACCGCCGACGGAATGCTCGCACCCCAGTACGTGCTGGAACGGCTTTCCGCAATCGCCGGCCCCGAATCCATCTACACAACTGGCGTTGGCCAACACCAAATGTGGGCCGCGCAGTTCATTGACTACGAAAATCCCCGCACTTTCCTGTCCTCCTGCGGACTGGGAACCATGGGCTACTGCATACCCGCAGCCATGGGCGCAAAGGTTGGCAACCCCGACAAAGTCGTGTGGGCGATTGATGGTGATGGCAGTTTCCAGATGACAAACCAGGAACTGGCAACCTGCATGGTCAACAACATTCCGATCAAGGTAGCCATCATCAACAACTCGGTACTGGGCATGGTCCGCCAGTGGCAGAACCTGTTCTACAACGAACGCTACTCGCACACGGACCTGAACGAATCTGACAATCAGATCCCCGATTTTCTGAAGCTCGCAGATGCGTATGGAATGCCCGCCCGCCGAGTTTACAAGGAAGAGGAAGTTGACGAGGCGATCGAGTGGGCAATGTCCATCAACGACCGCCCCGTCCTAATCGATTTCCGCGTCTCCAAGGACGCCATGGTTTGGCCCATGGTTGCCGCAGGAGTTTCAAACGACGAAATGAAGTACGCTCGCGGCATCGCGCCTGAGTGGGAACAGGATGTGTGATCAAAATGAGTGAAATGCACACGCTTTCCGTCCTCGTTGAAAACAAGCCCGGCGTGCTCACCCGCGTAGCTGCGCTGTTTGCGCGCCGCTCGTTCAACATCCGCTCCCTCGCTGTGGGGGAGACCGAGGTTCCTGAAATCTCGCGGATCACCGTCGTTGTTGACGCGGAAACGCACCCTCTTGAACAAGTCACCAAGCAGTTGAATAAACTGGTGAATGTCATCAAGGTGGTTGACCTGTCAGCGGTTCCGTCCGTGCGTCGACAGCTGGTCCTTTTCAAGGTTCATGCTGATGAAAAGCGTCGCACAGGCGTGCTTCAGATCGTGGATTTGTTCCGCGCTCACGTCGTTGACGTAACCCCCGACTCCGTGGTCATTGAGGCCGTCGGAGATAATGAAAAAGTAAATGCACTCCTCGCGGCGCTGGAACCGTACGGTATCCGCGAGATCGTTCAATCCGGGTCTCTTGCTATTGGCCGTGGCCCGCGCTCCATTACCGATCAATTAAAGGAGAAAGATCGTGGCTGAAATTTTCTACGACGATGATGCCGACCTATCAGTAATCCAGGGTAAGAAGGTAGCCGTTATTGGATACGGCTCCCAGGGACACGCCCACGCGCTTAACCTGCGTGATTCAGGTGTCGAGGTCGTCGTGGGCCTCCGCGAAGGGTCGTCCTCGTGGGCCAAGGCAACTGAGCAGGGTCTCAAGGTCGCTGAAATCCCGGAGGCCGTCAAGGATGCCGACGTCGTCATGATCCTTACTCCGGATCAGGTGCAGCGCACTGTTTACGCTGAACAGATTGCCCCGAATCTAAAGGAGGGCGCTGCTCTGTTCTTCGCGCACGGCTTCAACATTCGCTACGGCTACATTGAGCCCGACGCTTCGCACGACATTTGCATGGTCGCGCCCAAGGGCCCCGGCCACACTGTTCGTCGCCAGTACGAGGAAGGCCGCGGCGTTCCCGCGATCGTAGCTGTGGAAAATGATGCTTCTGGCGAAGCTTGGGACCTCACACTGTCCTACGCAAAGGCAATGGGCGCAACCCGCGCCGGAGCCATCAAGACCACGTTCACTGAAGAAACCGAAACTGACCTCTTCGGCGAGCAAACCGTCCTGTGCGGTGGCGTTTCCCAGCTGATCACCTACGGCTTCGAGACCCTAGTCGAAGCGGGCTACCAGCCAGAAATCGCATACTTCGAGGTACTTCACGAACTCAAGCTAATCGTCGATTTGATTAACGAGGGCGGACTTACCAAGCAGCGTTGGTCGATTTCTGATACTGCTGAGTACGGCGACTACGTCTCCGGTGAGCGTGTGATCACCCCCGAGGTGAAGGAAAACATGAAGGCTGTGCTTGCCGACATTCAGGACGGCACTTTCGCTAAGCGCTTCATCGCGGATCAGGATGCGGGTGCTCCGGAATTCATGAAGCTTCGCGAAGAACACGAATCCCATCCGATCGAGCAGACCGGTCGCGAACTACGCGAAGCGTTCGGCTGGACTGACGACGACGAGGACTACACCGGCACGGCCCGTCGATAAGGCGCACTTAAGCGGCTTACTGGCCGGCCCGGCGGTAAGACAAACACGCGGCTCGTCCGCACTGCCCGTCGATAGGGCATTTGGTATGGCTTGCTGCCACGGTCGACCGGCGCGGCAAGTCGATACGGCGCGCTGACACGGCTCGCCGGGAGCGATTCCGGTCGACATAGAGCAACAGTAAATAGGTCCACATCGGACCAGGGGAGCGGATCCTGCTTTCAGGTTCCGCTCCCTTTTTGTGTCTAGACCCAGCGTCGAAAAGCGTGCAAGAAAATTCACGGTACTCGCGGTTATGGTCACAATCTTTTATTTACCTTTAATTCCCCTATAGGTTCTGGTAGATTACATACTGAGTGATATTGCTCAGATTGATGAGTAAATAATCAATTTCGAGCAACAACTCATGGTTTCGACGAGGTAGTTGAGATCTACGTCAACAACGTGTTGTTGGAATCTTGGAATGGGATCATCCCCAACAGGAAAGTATGAGTATGGTTAGCAAAAAATCTTTCGCGCGCTTAACGGGTGCATCTGTAGCCGTGGGCGTGGGCTTAGCGATGATGGGGGCGCCTGCCATCGCTGCGAAGGGATATGAATACACCGCTATCCCTCAAGATCAAATGGAAGCTACGTATGTTAGCTCCGTAGAGGAAACAGGAGAGGGTGCAAACGGCCCCATCGAGAAGATTCTTGACGGGGATCGAAACACCTATTGGCACTCGAAGTGGAATCCCTCAAAGGATCCACTGCCGCATAGTTTTGTAGTTAGCCTCGGCGAAGTTGAGGCCGAACTGGGCCGCATTGATTTGCTGGCACGTCAAAGCTCTAACAGCTCCGGCCGTGTAAATGAATATCAGGTTTGGGCTGTAGACACCGAGACCTGCGATGAAACAGCGTTTGAATCGGCAGAGCCGGTGGCCACTGGTAACGTGCCGGCGGACTCTTTTAAGACGGAGCCACTGGAGATCACTTTTGATCCGCTGGTCGCAAACTGTGTGAAGGTTCAGTACGACAGCTCGTGGGGCGGCAATAATGCGCCTGAACAAGTTGGAAGCCTGGCAGAGTTCAACGCTTACACCGCAGTTGAAGCGGAGGAAGAGCCTGATCCGGAGCCGGGTGACGGCCCCCAGGTCGTGATTCCTGAAAATGCTGTAGGAATTACTGACGGCACACTTACTGCAGTCCTGCATCCTGATTTCCCTCAGGTTGTGGGCTACGTACTAAATGACAAGGAAATCGCGGGCAAGTTCGGCGATGCGCTTGACTCGATCGCGATCAACGGTGAGGCCCGTCCCGTCACCGTTGGCGAACTTCAAGTAGCAGCTGACCAGGTCACCTACCCGATCACATTCGGAGATGCCCTTGAAGGAGTTTCCTTCAACGTTGTCGTTTCAGTGGCGGACTCAACGCTTACCTACAAGATCACTGATATCAGGGACCCGAACGGCCTCGTAAACTACATTGAAATCCCGAATCTGGACTTGGTATCTGTGACGGATGCGCAGCCGGGTGCTTCGGTATATGGGGCTCGCGTTTCAGTTGACCGTAATGTCAGCGGAGACAACCACGTAGTTCTGTCGCAAGCAAACATTGGAAACACCCCTTCGGTTAACAGCGCATGGATGATCACCGCGAACACTGATGAGTTCGCTGCTGGCTTCGACGGCAACGCTGTCGTAGACAAGACCGCTAGCAAGGGTGGCAACGCAGATACGAAGTTCAAGTACCGTCTTGAACGCGTTGATGGCGTAAAGGTAGCCACCGTTTCACCTGGCGAGTGGGTATACCGAGCTGGCGCCGTTCGTGCATACGATGACGGCACAGGTATCGGCCCGGACAATGATCCCTACATCAGCGTGAAGTTCACCGAGGATGCCAACAATGACCAGAAGGTCGACTGGCAAGACGGTGCGATCGCACTACGCGACATCAAGCCTAGGTCTGCTAACTCTGATGGCGTTGAAAACTACGTAATTTCACGTATTCCGTTCAACATCGTTTCTCAGGCAGCACACCCGTTCCTGCGGACGCTTGATGATACGAAGCGGATCTCGCTTGCCACTGACAACCTTGGCCAGCAGGTGCTCCTAAAGGGCTACCAGGCTGAAGGCCACGACTCCGCTCAGGGTGACTACGCAGGTCACTACAACGAGAAGGCAGGCGGCCTCGAAGACATGAAGACGCTCGTGTCTGAAGGTAAGAACTGGAACGCCACCTTCGGTATCCACGTAAATGCGACCGAGTCCTACTCTGAAGCGTATGCATTTACCGATGATCTGCTGCAGATGCCTCCGCGCAAGGCTTGGGGCTGGATGAACCAGGCCTACTACATGAACAACCAGAAGGACCTTGCAACCGGAAACGTGTTGAAGCGTCTGGAAGGGCTTCGTGCTGACTTCCCAGCTGATTCGAACATGAACTGGCTGTACTGGGACGTTTACTACCCGCGCGGTTGGGAAGCTAACCGCTTCTCGCAGGAAGTGTCGGACCAGGGTTGGCGCATTGCGTCTGAATGGTCAGACGCGCAGATTGAAAACAACACGTGGTCGCACTGGGCTAACGAAGAGGCCTACGGTGGTACCTCCAACAAGGGTCTGAACTCTCAGCTCGTCCGCTTCGTGTTGAACACTGACCGTGACACGTTCAACCCGCACCCGATGCTCGGTAACGCAAACGTTGTTGAGTTCGAGGGCTGGACCGGTCACAACAACTACAACGCCTTCATCAAGAACGTGTGGGAGCGCAACCTCCCAACCAAGTTCCTACAGCAGTCTGAAATCATGTCGTGGGAGCCGGGTCAGATCACGTTCGAAAATGGAACTGTTGTTCAGTCTGACCAGACTTCGATTTCCGGCAATGTTCCTCCTACTCAGCGCACGATGACGTTTGACGGAGCAACCGTTTACAAGGAAGGCGGTTCCTACCTGCTTCCTTGGAGCGATGGTGGCTCGGATCGTCTGTACTACTGGAACCCGTCCGGTGAGGCTGCTGCCTGGCAGTTGACTGACTCCTGGGCTGGCCAGGGTTCGCTGAAGCTGTACAAGCTGACGGATACCGGCCGCGAAGAGGTCTCTGACATTGCTGTAGCAGGCGGTTCTGTGAGCCTGCCGGCAACTGAAGCAGATACCGCTTACGTCCTCTACCCGACCTCCGCAGTTCCGGAAGCAAAGGCTCCGAACTGGGGTCAGGGTTCAGGCATCGTGGATCCCGGTTTCTTCTCTGGAACTACGGATGCTTACGACACGACGGGTAACGTTTCCGTTGTGAAGTCCGACCGCGGTAACTTCCAGGCCGAAATTGGCGAGGGCGAGGCTAGCATCTCGCAGGAAATCACGCTCCCCGAGGGGGACTACTCCGCATGGGCTTGGATCGAGATCGAGCCGGGCAAGACCCGCACTGTTGTGGTTTCCGCTGTTGGTAACGGCATCTCCGGAGGCTCCAACGATGGTGGCGTCATGACGACGATCACCGCTAGCTCGGCAATGAACGCGACCGCGTCGGATGAGAAGGTTCGTACCTACTTCCAGCGCGTCCCGGTTCGTTTCCACACGGATGGTTCTCCGTTCCAGTTTGGTGTAGTTGCTGCAGATGACAGTGACGCAGTTGTTTCAGTTGACGATTTGCGGATTGTCCCGCAGGCACCTGCTGACGACAAGAACGCCACTGCTGAAACCATCTACTTCAACGATTTTGAGGACCAGGATGACGGCTACTGGCCGTTCGTAACCGGTTCAACAAACGTTGGTGGAGATGCCCGCACGCAGCTTGCTGAACTCAATGATCCGTACTCACAGTCCGGTTGGTACGGCCTCGTGAATGGTAACGACAGCGTTGCCACCGCGGGTCAGAAGTACCTGGATAACGTGCTGGACGGTAACTGGTCGCTCATGGCTCACCAGGAAAATGGTGGCATGATCCTTCGCACGGCGAACGGTTCGTTCCCGATGCTGAAGGGCCACACCTACCGTGTGACGTTTGATTACCAGGCTGCCTACGACGGTGACTACGAATTTGTAGTCGGAGTTGACCAGCCGACCGCGAACGGCTGGAAGGAAACGGTTCAGTCCAACACTGCGATCGCGATGGCCCGTGGCGAAGGCTGGGAAGGTGGTACCGGTACCGAAGTATTCACGAAGGACATTGCTGTCACCACTGACAACCCGACGTTCTTCGGTATCAAGAAGCTAGGAGGCCGCGTTCAGGGTGACCTCGTTATCGACAACATCCGTATCGAGGATATGGGTGTGAAGCCAGTCGTTAACGCGAGTGCTCAGCGCGTGGAATCCGACGCTGCCGATACCTACAAGTACGAAGTAACCACCATCGTCGAACTGACCGAGCGCGAGGCCACTGACGTGACCCACGAGCTCGTAGTTCCGGAAGGTTGGACAGTCGAACAGGTTACCGAGAATCCGGCAACTACGGTCTCGAAGGACAATCCTGCAGTTGTGAAGTGGATTGTTTGGGCACCGAAGACTGCAGAAGCAGCCGATGTTACGTACAACTCGACGTGGATGTTCGACGGCAAGGAAGGCTCCGGTTCAGCTTCGGTTCGAATCGACCCGGCTAACCCTGAACTCTTGAACCCGATCGATACGCTCAGCGTGGTTTCGGTAAGTTCTGAAGAAACCGTTCTTGAGAACAGCCCGGCTACCAATGCGATCGACGGTGACCCGAACACGATTTGGCACACGAAGTACTCTTCTGGCGGCGACAGCTACCCCCACAACATTGTTTTGAGGGCGGGCGCTGAAGGCGCAACCTGTGAGATCTCCGCGTTTGAGTACACCACGCGTCAAGGTGCTGCGAATGGTCGCGCCAAGGACTTCGAGATTTACGTCTCTGAGGACGGCGAAGACTGGGGTGACGCGGTTGCTAAGGGATCGTTCACTGCGAACCTGGCTCCGCAGGTCATCGAGTTCGAGACCCCTGCACAGGGCTGCTTCGTGAAGCTCGTAGAGCTGAACGCGATTAACGGCGCAAGGTTTGGTGGCGCTGCAGAGATTCGTCTTGGCGGCGTGGCCGAGGGCGGCGAAGAGCCGACCGAACCGACGGAACCGACTGAGCCCACTGAGCCTACGGAACCGACTGAGCCGACCGAGCCCACGGAGCCGACGGAACCGACTGAGCCCACGGAACCCACGGAACCCACGGAACCGACTGAGCCGACCGAGCCGACGGAACCGACAGAGCCCACGGAGCCTTCCGAACCGGGCACGCCGGTACTCGTAACTCCTGCGGCACCGGAGTTCGTTAACCCGTCCGCTGATGATCCTGCGTCGTGCACGGTTAAGCCGTTCGTGACAGTAAAGGACATGGAGGGCGTGATCTACTCGGTCACGGTCGACGGCAAGGAAGTCAAGCCCAACGCTGACGGCAAGTACGAATACGCGTACGGCAAGACCATCGTTGTGACTGCAACCCCTGCCGACGGATACCAGTTCGGAAAGGATGCTCAGACTGAGTGGTCTTGGACCGCGAAGCTGGCAGACCATTGCGACGGTACTCCGGCCGAGCCGATCAAGCCCGGCGACGGCACCGACCTTCCCAGGACCGGTATTGAGGTTCTACCTCTTACCATCCTTGGTCTGGCGCTAGCCGCACTGGGTATCACTGCTGTGACGATTCGTCGCAAGCGGGAAATGTAACAGCTAGGTTCGCCTAGACATTTGGCCCGTCTCCCGAGAGGGAGGCGGGCCAAACTGTTCTGTAAGAGGACCTCTGGTGTTCTGTAGAATTCTCTGTCTTCGTGGCGTGTGAGCAATAGCTACACTTTGGGCCGATAACTCCTTTTCGGACGAAAACCGGCCGTCAGCGTGTGTCTGGAACTCAGCGTCTAGGCGTGCAGGCGTTCAAAGCACTACGGTAACGCCCTTAGATGCACCAAGTCCTCAAGGGAATGAACCAGCGAGGTTTATTCCTCTACGATCACGCGCGTTTCAAGATAGTAGCGTTTCTCCTCAGCTTCACCCAGCGAGAAGCTCTTGCGTGGCATCGCGCCCTTTTCCGCGACGTAGTCAAACAGCGAAGACCGGTCGATCGCAGGTAGAGCAATCCCAATTCCGCCCTCTTCGCTAACAAGCCGTGAAAGTTCGTCAGAACCGTGGATGTATTCACAGGCGTGCGAAGGATCCAGGCCCATTTTTTCCACGAGGGCGTCGATGACTGACTGTACGGACTCAATAATCAGCGCGCCCGGCTGGGTCAACTCAAGAGAAGTCGCACCGTCCTGGGTCTCTAGGTCAAGCTTCACCAGTTCGCCTTCGTGCGTGCGATTCCACTCCGAGGCCGCCTGCTGAAGCTGATCTAGTGAAATGCCGCGCAACCAGCGGTGGATAGGCTCCATGACGAGTCCCTCGTCGTGGACGTTCAAGAGCTCAACGAGCGCGTAGCGGGCAGGGTGCTCACCGATCTTGAAGTCGTCCACCGAAGCGTTCGCAGCTGCGCCCTCGGCCTTCAATCCTGCGGACTTGATCTTTTCCCAGTGCGACTTCGCGGCCGCCAACGAGTGGTTCCCATCGCCAACAATGAACCGGAAACCGTGCGCAGTCTTGATGCCATCCAGGACCCGCTTGATGTCGGCCCACGCCTGCGAATCTCCATCAAGTCGCCATCCCGCAACAGATCCGCCGTCAAGCATTAGTTCCGTTTCGTAAACCTTTTCGAGGTCGCCAGCTGCGCCCTCGAGAATGGATTGGATGCGATGGTTGGGGTCGTCGTAAAGGACCTGGACGTGCGGGAGCTCCATTGAAGCGGCGCTGCGGACGGCTTCGCGGGCGGGGATACGCTCCAGGACGGTTGCTTCAGACGCGCGAACGTCCGCGTCCGGATCGCCCAAATATGAATAGGTTTCCAGGTCGAGCGCAAGCACCAGACTGCGGCGACGATCAACGTACGGAGTTTTTCTCTCAACGTAAATAACTGAATTTGGAACGAATTCGAGGACGTCACGGCGGTATTCGCGCATGGCGCGGTGGGTGGCGCTCACGCGTTCTTCCATCTGCGCAGGCGTATCAATCGTCAAGTAAACTTCCGGCACTACCATGCGAAGCGTCGAGGGAGAATCACCCACGATCTCATCTGCACGCTGCCAATAATTGGGCGATGAAGAAAACTGGTCGGCTGCAATGACGCTCCACTTGTAAAGGTCAATATTCTTGGGAAGGCCAATGGTTGCCGGGTAGACGTGAGCGGTTGACATGAAACTGGCTCCTTGATCGTCAGTGTGCACAGCCCAATCATTACAGATAAGCAGGCGCGTTGCTCAAACGCGCCAGACCTGAGCGTTCGCATGGCGGACCAAAATGCCCAACTTTTGAAATAGACGTTGAATGGGTACATGAGCAGGACAATCGAACTCGCAGTAATCCCCGGCGACGGAATCGGCCCTGAAGTCACAGCGGCCGCACTAAAAGTTGCGCACAAAGCAGTTGACGAAGACGTCACGCTGGTCGAAAACCACTACGACCTCGGGGCGGATAAGTGGCTTAGGGATGGAGAAATCCTGCCCGACGAGGACCTGGCCAGCATCAAGACCCGCGACGCGATCGTCCTGGGTGCAATCGGTGATCCGCGCACCCCATCCGGACTACTGGAACGAAACCTGCTGTTGCGCCTGCGTTTCGAGCTCGACCACTACATCAACCTGCGCCCCGGCAAGTATTACCCGGCTGTTGAAAGCCCGCTCAAGAACCCGGGCGACATAGACCTGGTAGTCGTTCGCGAAGGCACCGAGGGCCTCTATGCCGGCACCGGCGGAACGATCCGCACCGGAACTGAAAACGAGGTCGCCAACGAGGTCTCCGTTAACACCGCCATGGGCGTTGAGCGCGTCGTCCGCTACGCATTCGAACTCGCCCAGTTGCGTCCCGCCAAGAAACTCACGCTAATCCACAAGAAAAACGTGCTAGTTCACGCGGGCGGAATGTGGCAAAGAATCGTCGACGAGGTCGCAGCTGAGTATCCCGATATCGAAGTCGACTACAACCACATTGACGCGGCCACGATCTACATGGTCACTGATCCGTCACGCTACGACGTGATTGTCACCGACAACCTGTTTGGCGACATCATCACCGACGAAATCGGCGCCGTCACTGGCGGTATTGGCCTAGCACCGTCTGCGAACCTGAACCCTTCGGGCAAGTACCCGTCCATGTTTGAGCCGGTTCACGGTTCTGCTCCCGACATCGCGGGGCAGGGGATCGCGGATCCGATCGCGGCAATCGCGTCGATGGCGCTCATGTTCGACCACCTCGAACTGCCACAAGCCGCCGCCCACGTCACGAACGGCGTTGACCAGCACATGGCGCAACGCGCAGCCAACCCGGACATGAAGATTACTACCGAGGGCGTGCTGAGCTCCGTCCTCGAAATCCTGGAAGCCTAGAGGCGCCCCATTAGGGGGCGGAAATCTGAAACTGCCCGGGGCGTGGGAAGGCACATACCGATATCGGATTGTCACCGCACGCTCGGCGTTGGACGAAAACTCAGGATTGAAGAAAGCTCAATATCGGCCGGCCGGTTCGGCCTAAAATAGCAACGATACGAATCATTCACGATAACTAGAAACTAGAGAAGAGACAGCAAATGGCTAACGACGGTCTGAAGCACACACCTACGGAGTTGGAAACTGCGGGGTCGCGAGTGCTCCCTCCCGCTGACGACGTCGCCGCCCGATTTAAGGTGTTGCCGCACCCGAATCTGACGAGTGAAGCGGACTGGAAGGCCGCGATGTCGGACCTCAAGTTTGGAATGCAGTTCTCCGACCACATGGCGCGCGCGATTTGGACGGTGGGGCGCGGCTGGCACGACAAGGAAATCGTCCCCTACGGACCGCTGTCACTTTCACCCGCGGCCGCGATTCTGCACTACGGGCAGGAAATCTTCGAGGGCATGAAGGCCTACCGCCACGACGACGGCTCCATCTGGACGTTCAGACCCGGCTACAACGCGGCCCGCTTCAACGCTTCCGCGCGTCGACTGGCGCTACCGGAAATCCCCGTTGAGGACTTCATCGCTTCAGTCGTGCAGGTTGTTCGCGAAGATGAACGCTGGGTTCCAACCGGGGAGGGCACCTCCCTGTACCTTCGCCCCTTCATGTTCGCCTCCGAACCGTTCCTGGGCGTGCACGCCGCCCGCGAAAACACGTACCTCATGATCGCCAGCCCCGTTGGCGCATACTTCGAGGGCGGAATGAAGCCGGTGTCAATCTGGGTGACCCGCAACTTCCACCGCGCAGGACCGGGAGGAACCGGTGCGGCTAAGACCGC
>FZPS01000068.1_pt146 | contig 17583 bp, 16 predicted proteins | sample 1817821 | NCBI WGS metagenome assembly FZPS01 (sample SAMEA104158645, study PRJEB21678) | metagenome | place: Germany | collected 2015-04-21
ATATAATGCAGCCTATATTTATAGGCATAGTGTTTGCTCTTATTCTAAATGCCCCGCTAGAATTATTTGAATCCACGCTGTTTAAGCGCGTAAAAAAAGAAAAAACAAGGTTTTATTTATCAGCTATATGCGCCATTGTGCTCATGCTAGGTTTTTTAGTGCTTTTCTTTGCGCTAATAGTGCCAGCAGGCATAAACAGCGTACAGAGCATGCTCTCTCAAGTAAATTCCGCCAATGGCTTTGAACAGCTAGCCGACGGCAATGCTTTTCTTAACTTTTTAGTGGTGCAAGGCAAAAAACTTTACCAAAAACTAATAGGCAGGCTAAGTGATTTTACGCCCAAGCTAGTTACCATTGCCCAAAGCGTAGTAAAGGTTATTGCAAACCTAGTTACAGGTATGTTTTTAGCTATTTTAATGATATTTAACCGCAACAGTTTAAAAGCCCAATTTGCCAAAGTCTTTGATTTTATGATAAAAAAACCAAAACTAATAAGTCTTATAAAAGTAAGCAACATTGCCCTCAAAAAGTTTTCAAGATATTTAGCAGGACAGCTTGCCGAAGCTTTTATTTTTGGCACAGCGTGCTACATCTTTATGTCAATACTAAGATTGCCTTATGCTGCGCTGATATCGCTAATTATGGGCTTTTCCAACCTTATCCCCATTGCCGGCGCGTATATAGGCGGCGCGCTCTCTACCATATTGATTTTGGCAATAAGTCCACTAAAAGCGCTTATTTTTGTGGTGTTTATCATAGCCTTGCAACAGCTAGAATCAGTTACGACCTACCCTATTGTAGTAGGCAAATATGTAGGCGTAAACGGCTTTTGGATATTGCTAAGCATAATAATTTGGGGGGGATTATTTGGTTTTTGGGGATTATTCTTAGGCGTGCCATTGACTGCTTTTTTGCAAGAAGTGCTAAATCAATATATCAAGGAAAAAAACCGCATAAAATTGCTTGCAAAAGACAACGCAGAACTCTTTACCGACCAATAAAAAAAGGGGCTTTTGACGCCCCTTTTTTTAATCTAATTTTTAGTGTCCTTAATTATGGTGTCTATATACGCTAGCTCAATCTCGCTTGGCGTATAAAAGTAAGCAAATTGATGTTTTGATAATTGATAAGCATCTACATCAATTTTATTATAAACAGCAAGCTTAACTTGTTGAGAAAAGTTAATTGTACTTGAGCTGTCTAAGCTAAAGACAGGTATTAAATAGCACACTTGGTCAGCGTTAAAAAACTGACTGTCTAACTCTTCATCAATATTTATTGTGACAACTCCATCTAAAAGCAGGCTATTATATTGATTATATTCTGCCACAAACGCTGTAAGGCTATTAAATACAGGTGTGCCTGTCAAGACTTTTTGCTCCAATTGTATATGGTGGAAATTTGCAACAGGCGGCGTAACTTCAGTATCAATAGGGTTTGCTATAAAATCAATAATACCGCCCAAAAATTCGCCAACAGAACTATTGTATATGTAGGACTGCTGTTCAACGTTTGCATTGCCTATATTAACAAACTTATCTTCTGCTATTACTCCTCTGCCCTTTAGCGTAGCAATAGTGCTATCTTTTATAGCGTCACTCATTGCATTTGGAATATCAGAAAGTATAGTAGTTGGCTCAATAAGCGCAAGCGCTCCAGACGACAATTTATCAGCCTCAAAGATTTCATTTAATTGCAAAGTTTGTATGCGCACATTTAGATTTTTAATCTTGGTATTTTGAAGCGCCTTTAGTATAGGCTGACTCTCTTCCGTAATGGTTATAAATTCTCCCATTGTGGTATTGTCCACAATGTCATTAAACTTAGAGCCGCCAAGCTGTTCTATTAGCAAGTCCTCTGCGCCAAATCCACAAGCAAGACTAATTAACTGATTATAAGAATAGCAGTATATCTTGTTATCTCTGTTGTTGTCTAAAAAGTGATACAAAAAGCCTTCTTTTTCCTCAAGAGGCATTAAGTCCACAGTTTCTTGGTCTACACCGCCATATTCAGCAATAATAACAGCATCAAAGGCATTAGGGTATGACTCAGTATAAAGTTCTTTAATATAATTTTTTACATAAATCTCTATATCTTCTTGCTCTATAAGCTCTTTTTCTTGTTGAGTGGCTACTCTCATTTTACGCAAAACGGCATTGGACTGACTAGTTATCTCAACAACTTCAGAAACTTTCAGTTCTTTCATTCTGTCGCTAATGCCTTGCATCTCAACTTCAATCTCAACAAAGCCATCTCCGTCAGGCACAGTTAAGGTCTTAGTCTTATATACAAATCTGCCATTTTCGTCCACTAAAATTTCATTGGTTTCAGGGTGGTATTCATATGTAGAATCTATGGTGTTATATTTAAGCGCCTTTAAAGTTGCCGACGAACTTTCATTTATTGTCATAAGTTCGCATAAACTAAGCGCGTTTATTTTTTGCACAGCGGCAGCAGAGCCTATTTCCTTTATTGGCGTTTGGCTAAGGGCTTTAAGCGCAGCGTGTGCGTCGCTCTCTATCTTTATGACATCGCCAAGCGGATAGCTGTCAAAATCCTTAAAAGCTTCCCCTAAAGGTTTTGCCAAAAACTCTTCGTCGGCAAAGATGGGCATATCGGGAAAAGTTATGCCAAATTTATCTCTTGTCAAACTCATAGTCAAGTTAGAAGAGATAGTTTCTCCAAGATTGTCAAATGTCGCCGCCTTAAAGGTGGCAGGCTCTATGCCCAGCACTTGACTAAGCGTGTTTGAAAGTATGGAAAACCCAATGACGCTTTCCATTTCGCCAATGGTGTTAGTATTAGAATTTTTGAGTATGCTAGCTATTGACTTGCCCCATTCTAAAATAGTGCCATTAGCTACTTTATCATCAAAATCAATAGGAAAATCTTTTGATTTTGCATACTCTTCAGCCTTTAGAAGCATACCTTTTTTGGTAAGTAATATGTACCCTGCGCCAGCTATTCCGCCCAAGGTTAAAATAACTCCTAAAATTATGCTTAAAATTATGGTTAGGATTTTGCCGCCGCAGCCGTTCATAAACTTCATATTATCCCCCTACTTTGCCGATAGCGCAGTAATTTTACCTAGAATACTGTCAATAATTGCTTTTACATTAAAGCGGGCAACAAGCAAATTGTAAAGATAGTTATTGTTGAACAGCCACTTTGTTATGGTGCTCTCCTCAATTAGCTTGTTTACCGAGATAATAAACGCGTATGTGCCTAAAAATTTAATTATTGAAAGACTACCAAAAATAAATACAGCGGCAATGGCTAGGCCCAGCGCCGCTCCTAAAAATTTATCCACAAAATGCCCAAAATAAGTTTTGGTTACAAACTTTTTAAGTATGTGCATAATGGCTTTAGTAATAATTTCAAAAATAATCAGCAATACAACAAAGGTGATGGCAAGCATAATATAGCCTACAATGGTAGCAACTAAAACAGTTGCAAAAACCACTTCTTCCTCTCCTTCTATAGAGCCTTTTATAAGTTTTTCTATTGTGCCTGAAAAAATAGAATAGGGCGTGCCTTTAAGCAATGTGTCAAAAGGCTTTACTTCGCCGTCTAAATCATATCCAAGTTCATCTCTTGTGCCGTCGCCTGCTATATCGTACAATCTTATAGTGACATTGGCATTAGGAATTTTTGAGCGTATGCCAGAGTCTATGCTCATTTGTATACGGTCATCTATTGTGGTATTGTTTACAACAAGTTGTGTGGCAGGAGAAACCAAAAGTACGGTAAGAACAATAGCCAAAAGACTGCTAACTAAGCCAAAAATGAGCTTATAAGCTCCTCTCCAAATCCCGAATAACAATAGCATTATTACTATTACGGCAACTATTAAATCCAAGATAATACCGGTCACTGATTCCTCCAAGATGAAAAACTGCTTTTCATTGGTAATAATTTAATACCTATATTATATACATACATACCTGTTAAGTCAACAATTTTCTTTTTCCAAAATAAGTATTACTTTTGCTTATTATGGCTATATTTACCCATATGTATAACAGCATTTGTATAAATAAACCAGTAATCGTTTGCGTAGGCACAACATCAGTGTGCGGCGACAGTCTTGGGCCTATGGTGGGAGATATTCTCATCAAAAAGTACAATATTGACGCCTTTGTCTATGGTAAATCCAGCTTGCCAGTAAATGGCGTTAACTATGAAAAGTATCTAAATCACATAAAAAAGCATCACACCAATAATATTATTATAGCAATTGACGCCTGTTTAGGTGCAAAAAAAGAAGTGGGAAGTATAAAATACACCTTTGACGGACTAAGGGCAGGCGCGGCGCTAAACAAAAGCCTAGCAAGAATAGGTCATGTCACTATTTTGGGCATAGTGGCAGAAAAGAGCAGCAACAATTTAGCCGCGCTTATGAATGCAAAAAAATCCTTAATTAAAGAAATGTCTGACCGCATTGCAAAAAAGGTAGTTTCTCTTACGGCGGCGCTTGCATCAGTTTAAATTATCTATCTAAAAATTTCTTTTTAAGAGTAAATTATGCATACACGTATAATATGTAATAAATATACATGTATGATAATTGTTGCAAAATATTTCATAATTGTGATATACTCATACTATGTATTTATAATAACCGAGAGGAAACATTGTGGAAAATAAACAAAACAAAAAATCTTTAGTTTTTATTATAGTTGGAATTATTTTTGTGATAATTTTAGCCATAATTCTTATGAATTATTTAGGGCCTAGCATTCCTACTTTGGCTGAAAGCGAATTCAAATCCTACCTAGAACAAGGCAGAGTTCTAGGAATTATCATGGTGGACAGCTATACAGCAAGGGTGCTTTTATCTAAGCTTCCCGAAGGCACGCCCGACGAAGTTTTACAAAAAGACCATGCCAAAGGGTATACGTTAGACGAATTTAAAGAAAATGACAAAAAAAGTGACTTTTATGTAGTTATTACATCGCGTAACAGCGTAAGCGAAATGATAGATAACTACTATGCTGAGCTTAACGCAAAATATGAAAAAGACATTATAGACGGCAAAGACGCAGTAAAACCTGTTAAGCCTTATCTAAACCTAAACGACCCTAACAGCGGTACATCTTGGAGTTCTATTATCTCTATTTTAAGCTTTGTGCTAATAGCAGGCCTTGCCATTGTTATGCTAATTAGCCTAAGAGGCGGCAAAGGCGGCGCAAACCCTGCTTTAAACTTTGGCAAAAACAAAGCGCGCATTGCTAGCAATGTAAAGGTGCGCTTTAGCGATGTGGCAGGCGCTGAAGAAGAAAAAGAAGAATTAAAAGAAGTGGTGGAATTTTTAAAACACCCAAAACGCTTTACAGCAATAGGCGCAAAAATCCCCCGCGGCGTACTGCTTGTAGGCCCTCCGGGAACGGGTAAAACACTTTTTGCAAAAGCGGTAGCAGGCGAAGCCAATGTTCCTTTTTTCAGCATATCGGGCAGTGACTTTGTAGAAATGTTTGTAGGCGTTGGCGCAAGCCGTGTAAGAGATTTGTTTGCGCAAGCTAAGAAAAATATGCCATGTATAGTCTTTATAGATGAGATTGACGCAGTGGGCAGACAAAGGGGCGCAGGACTTGGCGGCGGCAATGACGAAAGAGAACAAACGCTTAACCAGCTGCTTGTGCAAATGGACGGATTTGACACCAATGAAGGCATAATTATTATGGCTGCCACAAACCGTGTTGACATACTAGACCCAGCCCTTCTCCGCCCGGGCAGATTTGACAGACAAATATATGTAAATCCCCCTGATGTAAGGGGCAGAGAGGCCATATTTAAGGTGCATGCGCGCAATAAGCCTATATCCCCCGATGTAGACTTTAAAAACTTAGCTAGATTAACTAGCGGTTTTTCAGGCGCAGATATAGCAAATTTATTAAATGAAGCTGCCATACTTGCCGCAAGGCATAATAGACAAACTGTTTTAATGGTAGACATCTTAGAGGGCATAAATAAAGTTATAGCAGGCCCGCAAAAGAAAAGTCGTGTCACCACAGAAATGGATAAGCGGATTACTGCATACCACGAAGCAGGTCACGCCATTGTTGGCTATCTTATGAAGCATTGCGACAGAGTGCAAGAAGTCAGCATTATTCCAAGAGGACCTGCCGCAGGCTACACTATATCGCTGCCAAAAAATGACAATAACCACATTACGCAAAATAAGCTAAATGACCAAATTGCTATGATGCTAGGCGGCAGAGCTAGTGAAGCTATTGTCATTCAAGATATCTCAACCGGCGCAAGCAACGACATAAAGCGCGCAACAGAAATTGCCAGAAAAATGGTGTGCGAATGGGGCATGAGCGACAGATTGCCCAATGTCTTCTTTGGCGGCGACCAAGAAGTATTTATAGGACGCGACTACCAAACACAAACTTCTTATAGCGACCAAGTAGCCAGCATTATTGATGAAGAAATAAGAAAAATAATAGACCATAACTACGCAAGAGCTTTGGAAGTACTAAAGGCAAACCGACAAATTTTAGACAATATGGTTAGACTGCTTTATATCCGCGAAACCATTTATGGCGACGAAGTGGATATGCTTATGAAGGGCAAATCCATTGACGAAATTAACCAATATATTGACAGCAAGCTAGCCAAGCAAGAAACTTACCAAAGCAAGCCAGAGCCAGTGGTCACTCCTGTATTTAACAGCGCAAATACTATTATTGTTGAAGAGCCTAAAAAAGAGCCGGAACAAAAAGACAATAATACCGATGCTAACGAAAAGCCCGATGAGCAAAAATCCAGCAATGAAACAGATAAAAAACACTAAAAAAACACTAAAAAAAAGACGGATAAAGTTTTATCCGTCTTTTTCGCTTAATAAACAAAATAATTTTGCCCAATCCAATCAATACTCTTTTTGCCCGCAGTTATACTGCTTACCATATCTTGAACTGCTTGTTTAACATTAGTAGGCACTGCAAAATCTATTTCTACTGTATCATGGTATACAGCGTTTGTAATGATATAATTGTTACTTAAAAGATAGTTATTAAATTGCGCAAACTCATTATAGTCTAGTATTAGCTTGCCCTGATAGCTTTTTACTTTTTTAATTACTTTTGCATTTTTCAAGCACTCTGTTACACTCTTTGTATATGCGCTAACCAAACCCCCTGCCCCAAGCTTTATTCCGCCAAAATACCTTGTCACTACGCAAGCTACATTATAAAGGCTGTTATTTTTAAGCACTTGCAATATAGGCTGTCCAGCTGTACCTTGAGGTTCGCCGTCGTCAGAAAACTTTTGGCTGTCAAAGGTAATTATGGCATAGCAGTTATGAGTGGCAGTTGTGTATTTTTTAGCAACATGTCGACAAAACTCTAGCCCTTCATCAAAGCTGTCTATGCCTTTTATGGTGCAAAGAAAAACTGAGCGCAAAATTTCATATGTTGTTTGACACTCACTATCAATTGTCAAATACTCATTCATTTATTATCTTTACTTTAATATGAACTTTTTTGCCTTTATGGATAACAAACCCGTTGTTTATTTGGCTTTCTCCTATCTCATAAGAATAGTCGCTAACTACCATATCGCCCACCTTAACGCCGCGGCCGTCAATAAGTCTTTTAGCTTCGCCTTTTGATTTAGCTAGCTTTAACTGAACAAGCAGGTCAACTATGTTTTTGCTAGCTAGTGCTATCTCCATTGTAGGCATAGTATCTTCATTGCCGCCAAATGCGCCTTTTGCCTGCTCTTTAGCTTTGGTTGCCTCTTCTTCACCATGCACAATCTTAGTCACTTCAAAAGCCAGCCTTTCCTTTGCAAAATTCATTCGCTCGTCCATATATTTTGTTAGTTCATTAATTTCATTCAAGTCCATAAATGTCAAAAATCTCATGCACTTGTTGACATCGGCATCATCTACATTGCGAAAATATTGATAAAATTCATAAGGAGTAGTTTTGTTTGGATCTAGCCATAGCGCGCCTTTTTGCGTTTTGCCCATCTTCTTGCCTTCTGAAGTAGTCAAAAGCTCAAATGTCATAGCGTAAGCTGTTTTGCCTTCCTTTCTCCTTATAAGGTCAGCTCCTGCCAAAATATTACTCCATTGGTCATCGCCGCCACACTGCAATAGCGTGCCATACTTTTGGTACAGCACTAAAAAGTCATAACTTTGCATTAGCATATAGTTAAACTCTAAAAAGCTAAGACCTTTTTCCAGTCTTTGCTTAAAGCATTCAGCAGAAAGCATACGATTTACAGAAAACATTGAGCCAATATCCCTTATAAAATCAACATAATTTAACTCAAGCAACCAGTCTGCATTATTAACCATAATAGCTGCATTTTCTCCTTCAAAGCTGAAAAAGCGTGACATTTGCTCCTTAAAGCGCTGACAATTATAAGCTATGGTTTCTTTTGTCATCATACTGCGCATATCCGTTCTGCCCGACGGGTCGCCAATCATAGCCGTTCCGCCGCCAATAAGCACAATAGGTTTATGCCCTGCCTTTTGCATATGGCTCATTGCCATAAGCGCCAAGAAATGCCCTATATGCAAGCTGTCTGCCGTAGGGTCAAACCCAATATAAAATGATATACTTTTTTCCCCTAAAAGCTTATAAAGCTCTTCAGGATAAACAGTTTGCTTAATATATCCCCTTTCATTTAGGGTATCCATTATATTTTTTTTCATAAACAATTACTCCTTACTCTCCATGGCCTTTGCAAAAATTTCACCAATAGTTTTTATGCCTTTTTCAATTTGCTCTTCTGTTGCGTTGCTAAAGTTTAGCCTAAGCGTGTTCAATCCGCTGCCGTCAGCATAAAAAGAATTGCCCGTAATATAAGCTACTTTATTTTCAATAGCTTTAGGCAGCAATTCAAGCGCGTCTATCTCTTTAGGCAATTCCACCCAAATAAACAAGCCCCCTTGCGGATTTGTATAATAAATACCTTTGGGAAAATATTTCTTAATGGCATTTATCATAGCTGTTTTTTTAGTCAAATAAACAGGGAGCAATTTTTTTATTTGCTTTTCGATATATCCCCGTCTTATAAATTCATCAACTATTGCTTGGCTTAAAGTTACGCTATGCACATCGGTAGCCTGCTTACCTAAATTAACTTTTTTAATAATTTCGCTGTTGGCTATCATTATGCCTATGCGCAAGCCCGGGCTTATTATCTTGGAAAATGAGCATACATAAATTACATGGCCTGTTTTATCCAGGCTCTTTATGCTTGGCACTCTCTCCCCCTCAAACCTAAGTTCGCCATAAGGGTCATCTTCTATAAGCACAACATTATACTTAACCAAAAGCTCATATATTTGCTTTCTTTTTTGCAACGAAAGCGTTTTGCCAGTTGGATTGCTAAAGGTAGGCACAAGATAAATTAGCTTTGGCTTATTAGCTATTATTTTAGCTTCCAAATCTGCTATGTTTATGCCGTCGTCGTCACTTTTTATGCCAACGGCCTCACCTTGATAAGTCTTTAATATGTGCAATGAAGCAAGGTATGTCGGGTCTTCAACAAGCACAGTATCGCCTGGATTTATAAAGGCCTTAAATGTTAAGTCAAGTCCTTGCTGACCACCGCTTAATATAAATATATTATCTAAGCCTGCGTCCTCAATGCCCACTCTTTTTACATATTCAAGCCCACTTTCAAGTAATGGCTGATACCCTTCGGTAGCGCCATATTGCAAAACTTTGCCCGCAATATCGCTTGACAAAATATCATTGCAAATCATATTTACTTTTTCAATTGGCAAACAGTCATTAGCTGGCATACCGCCTGCAAAAGAGATAATGTCTGGCGATTGTAAAAGCTTAAAAATTGCTCTGATTGCGTTTGCTTCAAGCCCTAAAAATCTGTCGCTAAAATTATATTCCATAAAACACCTTCTTAAAAATTCTGATAACCATTTTACTATAAATATCCAAAAATTACAAGTAAAACCCATCTTTGCTTGATTATTTACATTTACCTTGTACATATTACAAAAGTAGGCTATAAAACCTTAGCATAACATTTACATTATTAAAAACTTTGTGCTATACTTAAATATTATGAGTAAAAAATATTACAGTCCAATAAAAGAATATTCAAAAGTAAAAAAGCGTCACCCTTTTTACAAGCTTTTTCGCGCCATTATAAAACTTTTCTTTCCCAAAAATGAAGTTATTTGGCAAACGGATAAACCCTCAGACAATGAACCTATTTTTTATGTCTGCAACCACACAAGACTCTATGCGCCTGTGTTTTTTTTGCTTAGCAAAAAACCTGTTAGAGTGTGGTCAAACTACTATTTTCTTTTCTATAAAGAATGCTGGCAACACCTAAAAAACAAGGTTTTTCAAAACCACAAATATTTATTACCCCTAGGTTTTATATTAACACCGCTTATTGTACTATTGTTTCGCGCTTTTGAGCCTATCCCTGTCTACCACAAATCTTCCAAAGTAATCACTCACACCTTTGAAAAAAGCATAGAAACTTTGCAAAGCGGAATGGACCAAGCCATTTTCCCAGAGCGCACAGAAAACAGAGTAAATAAGTATATTTTCCAATTCAACCATGGTTTTCCGCTAATGGCGCAAATCTACTATGAAAAAACAGGCAAAAAGTTAAAATTTTATCCTGTCTATTGCGCCCAAAAACTGCGCAAAGTGGTCATTGGCAACCCCATAGAATATAACCCCAATATCCCTATGAAAATACAGCGTACTCAAATATGCGAGTATCTAGAAAAACAAATTGAAATTCTTGGCGACAGCTTGCCAGAGCATAAGCCTGTGTTATATAACTTCTAAACCCTTACTCTTTATAGCTGTTTGCAAAGAAACTATGAAAATCTTCGCTATTTACTATATCAATATAGCTACATCTAGCTTTTTCTTTGTTAAGCTTTGCCCTAAACCTGCTAGATAAGCATGCTCTTGCAATATTTTCCACTCTTTTAGATAAATTATCTATATGTGTCAAATTAAGCTCTTCCACAATAGGCGCAACTTTATTAAGATAACTGCCATAAAGGTATACAAGTGGCTCCTCAGGCTTATCTTTTATTAAAGTTAGCATAGCTGCCTTTATGCCTGTAAGCTCTAGCTCATCTTGATAGCTTATATCCCACATTGCCGCAACGGTGTTTTCTTCTTTTCCAATATAAGCAAAAGCGCATACATCTTCACAACTTATAAGCAAGCTGTTTTCTTTAAGTTCCACCGTTTCACAAAGCAAATCTCCGCCAAAATACTCATTTACAATAGGCAGTATATAAACTTGGTCGGTAGGCAAGCTAAGGTTGTCATTTTCAACTAGTAAATTATAATCCAAAATCTCTTGAGTTTGGGGCACGCCAAGCAGCGCCTTTACATAAAACTCACTTGCCGCAATAGCTAAGGTGTCAGCCTTTGCCACGCTATACTTTTCTATAAGCTCAACGCTTTCTGTTCCAATACAATTTCTAAGCAATTTGGAAAAAGACGACCTGTCATTATTATAGCTTTTATAAAGGTTGGAATAAGAATGGTATTTGGCTAAAGGATTACTCACAATAACAGTTTCTGCTATCTCATCGTCTAAAATGCTAACAGTTATTTCTTGCATTCCTATGCTTACAGATATTCTGCATTCCGACAGCTTTCTTGCGATTTTTGTTTGACTAAAAGAATTTTGGTCAATTGTTATATCATAATCATCTTTTACTATTTTATCGCAAGCAAGGCGCAAACCAAAGTCTAGCTGTTCCTTGTTAAAAAACCTTTTATCAAGAGGGGTATGCTCTATATCTTTACAAGTAATCTTACACCGCCCGCATCTGCCTTGTCCTCCGCAAGGAAAAACAAATCCAAGCTCAGACAGCATAGACTTTAATGGCTGACCGTTATTCACTTTATACTCTTTACCGTTTATTACTATTGTTTTCATAGTTTGTATTATAACCTCAATTAACTTATTTTTCAACTTATATTTGTCTTAGGCAAGTACATTTTGCCAAGCTTAGTCAGCATTTGAATAAAAGGCTTAAAACCAAATAAAATTGACACGAAACAGCTTGCTATGTGAACTATATAAAACTTAATGCCAGAAAGGTATAATGCTATAAACCTATCAAAAAAGTTTGCCTTTATACCGCCCCCTGTAAGCATATAAATAAAGGTACTTTGCATTCCAAATAATGCAGTAATCACACTTAGTGTAATTGCTATAAAAACAGGACGATTAATTTTACTTTTTTTCAATAAAAAAGAGACCATCACAACTGTTGGCCAATGTAATAAATAAGAGATTAGCCAACTTGGATTAAAGCCCCAAATAAGTATCTCTAAAAGGCAAAAAACAAGCGTTGCGCCCATTGATAGAGCTATGCCAAAAACATAAGTAAATGCAACTATAAGTAAGGTAATTATCTCTATGTTTGGCAAAAAAGATAGTAGCAGTTTTAAGGTAGATAAAAGCGCGCCAAAAAGCGCTATAAGCACCACCTTTTTTGTGTAAAAAATACCTTTATTCATCTTTTTTATGCCAACGCTATCATATAGCTTTCGCCATCAATTATTTTAAGGTCGCTTACACCAACTATAGAGCTTACAAACACAATGTCATTATACACTTTTTCCACTTTATACTCAGTGCTGTCTTGGTATTTGCCTATCGTTGTCAAAATAGCTATATAGCTATTGTCGCCACTTGGCGTTATGCCGTTTATTTCTGTAAGGTATGCGCCATATGAGCTATTTACTGCCGTAAAGGTAATTTTATTATCATCTTTAAGCTCATTTAATACATCGATAAGAAACTCACTTTCTGTTTTGTAATTGGAAAAAATTTTTTGGCTGTCCCCTTGCCCAATAACTAAAGTTATGTTCTTTATGCTTTTGTCTGGCTTAGCGCAAGACACCATAAAAACGCATAGCATAATAGCGCACAAAAAAATTAGTAAAATAGTAATACTTTTCTTGAAGAAAACTTTCATTGTTCATACCCTCCGTATATGTATTAAATACTTACAAGTGTCCTGACTCGGAACTAAAAAATAACTTTTAGCCGGCGTCCTTCCCTTTCGGTGGATAATCGCCATTTAATCCATACAGTAGCGGGGGCTGTGGGGTTTTCCCTTCCTTGTAAATGTATTTTCAAAAATTTAGTAAAGACTTTAGTTGTCTTGTTCTTGCTCTTGTTCCTGTTCTTGCTCTTCTATATCATCTCTAACTATATAAGATACTCTACCGGCTTTTTCTTCTTTTGCGTCAATAAACAAATCAGCGTCCACTGTATCTAAGCTTGTGCTTTGGTTATCATAACTAAAACTTTCGCTTAAGCTTAAACCAATGCTCATATTTATACTTGAAGTTCCAAGCAACAAAGCGGTAGTAACTTTTAATTTTTTAATGATGTCGTTAACTAATTTTTCATCGGTAAATATCTTATTCAAAACTTCTTCTAACTCATTTATATCTATATTGATATTAATTGTAGTTGTGGTAAGCATACTAACTGGCAAATTGTCTTTGTTTACAGACGCAGATATATTGCTTTCGCCAATGGATATCCAGCCTTTAATGATGTTGACACAGTCTGTGTATGTCTTTATGTCATTGCCGTATTTTTCTATATCCAAACCTGATATATATTCTTCAACCAATCCTATAACATAGTTATAAATCTTTTCTGTGTTTGCGCTCATTTGGTAATTGCAAAGACCTTTAGCGTTATCAAACAAACTGCTTGCTTCATCGCTATTTATCCAGCCGCTATTACCGCTAAAGTCCACAAATGTAGAGAACATCAAATAATCATTAAATTTAATATTGGAAAAAATATTATTATGCAATAGCTCATTTACAATATACTCATTATTGGTGGCATAATATAAAGTATCTGACTGTTTGCCGCCTTTTAGTGTGCCTTTTAAGTTATAAGAAGAGTGGGAGCTGTCATAGCCAAGTAAAACATTTGCGCTCCTTGTGCCGTCCAAATACCCTATTATAGAGGTTATGGTATCTAGCGTTTGTCTAGGCAGTTTGTTAATTTCAGACAAGGCGCTTTTAATAGAGCCTAACAGGCTTTCCATATTATAGCTACTGTCTTGATTATAGACATTGCCATCTACATATATCTTGCCATCGTTTTGAATGCGTGTTAAATCAAATCGCTGTGTTGTGCTATAAGTGTTAGGTTTACCCGTTCTGTCATTTACCTTGCCATAAATAGAAATGGTAATACTGCCTTCAAATTCTGACCTTTTGGCTTTTAACAAACCATAATTATCTAAAGCCACCTTAAATTCTGGCTTAGGCGCTCTGATTTCGTCATTATTATTTGTATTGCCGCCGTTCAACAAATCGCATGAGCAAAGGCTTGCCAATAAAATAAAAGCAAGCAGTGCTATCGCTATTTTGCGCCAACGCCTTTTCATAACAACTCCAATATCTTTTAGCTTTGTTTTCCAACAACTGCCCTTATTCTCCTTACGCCACTGGAAGAAGATTGTTCTTTTACTATCTTAAATGACTGTAAGTCCTTGGTGTTTGCAGCGTGCGGTCCGCCGCAAATTTCCATAGAGTAGTCGCCTATAGAATATACTTTGACATTGGCGTCATACCTTGAGTCAAAAACACCTATTGCGCCCGATTTCTTTGCCTTTTCTACGGGCATTTCCTGACAGACAACATCTAAGCCTTTTGCTATTATTCTATTCACTTCCTCTTCAACTTTTGCTATTTCCTCTGCCGTCATAGCGCGCGAAAAGCTAAAGTCAAAGCGCAATCTTTCAGCGGTAATGTTGCTGCCCTTTTGCTGAATGCTATCATCATTAAGCACTTTTCTAAGCGCTGCATTTAAAAGGTGGGTTGCCGTATGCAACTTTGCAGTTTCTATGCTATTGTCGGCAAGTCCGCCCTTAAATTTTTGCTGAGCGCCAGCTTGCGATTTTGCCTGATGCTCCTTAAAGGCTTTTTCAAATCCTTCTACATCTACTATTATACCATTTTCTTTTGCAAGTTCAATAGTAATCTCTAATGGGAATCCATAAGTATCATAAAGCTTAAATGCAGCTTTTCCGCTAATTCGCTTATTTTGTATATATTTTAATAGCTTTTCAAACTCTCTAAGCCCTTGCTCTAAGGTCTTGCCAAACTTCTCTGCTTCCTTGTTAAGCTCCTCTATTATTTTATGCTCATTTTGAGCAAGTTCGCTATAATAGGGCGCATAGATATCAATAAACGCTTTGCTTATTTCTGCTAAAACAGCATTGTCAAGTCCCAGCGTCCTTAAAAAGCGTATAGACCGCCTAATGAGCCTGCGCAATACATATCCTTGGTCAACATTGCTTGGCGTAATGCCTTTTTGGTCGCCAAGCATAAATGTAGCCGTTCTTATATGGTCGGTAATTATTCGCATTTCTCTAATATACTCATCGCCTTTGTTGCTCTTTTCTCTAAGCAGTTTCATAACAGGAGCAAACACATCGATATCATATACCGATTCACAGCCGTTTAGCATAGCAACTGTTCTTTCAAGTCCCATGCCAGTATCGACATTCTTTTGCTTAAGTGGCTTAAATGTTCCGTCTGCTTGCTTGTCATACTCCATAAAGACATTGTTCCAAATCTCTACAAACTTGCCACAATTGCAAGCTGGCGAACACTCACTGGAACAACTATCTTGGTCGCGTATGAAAAATATCTCAGTATCAGGTCCGCAAGGTCCTGTCATACCCGCAGGCCCCCACCAATTATTTTCCTTAGGCAAATAATAAATATTTTCTTTCTTTATGCCAAGCTCTTGCCAAGTCTTTGCGCTCTCTTCGTCGCGTGGCGCGTCACTATCTCCTTCAAATACGCTGACAGCCATTTTTTCTATTGGAATGCCTAGCACCTTTGTTAAAAAGTCAAAACTGTACTTTATGCTCTCTACCTTAAAGTAGTCACCCAAAGACCAGTTGCCAAGCATTTCAAAAAAAGTACAATGGGTAGCATCGCCAACTTCATCGATATCTCCAGTTCTTACGCACTTTTGCACATTGGCAAGCCTTTTTCCCGCTGGGTGTTTTTCTCCCATCAAGTATGGCACTAACGGGTGCATTCCTGCCGTTGTAAAAAGCACTGTCGGGTCATTATCTGGGATAAGCGACGCGCTTGGTATAACGCTGTGACCGTGCATCTTAAAAAAATCTAAATACTCTTTCCGTAATTCCTTTGTTGATAAAACTCTCATAATAAATCTCTATCCTTTTAAATTAGCTTTTCATCATATATTGAATAAGCGCTCTGCCATTGCTTAAATAAACGCCTTTTGCCCCTTCATTTTCAGTATAAGATAGTCCGCATTTAGCAGGACGGGCAGAATTAAAAACCAAAAATGGCACAGGCTCATTAACATGCGTTCTAAGTACAAGCGGTGTTGCGTGGTCAGGCAGTACAGCTATACAATATTCTTGACCGCTTTGGTCTAAGTTTTTCATTATATAGTCTACCACTTCATCAATTTTTTCAATGCTTTGAATTTTGCCTTGCGCATCCCCTTGATGCCCGCATTCGTCTGGCGCTTCAATGTGTAAGTATACATAGTCATGGTCATTAAGCGCATCATAGCACGCTTTTGCCTTGCCTGCAAAATTAGTATGCAAATTACCCGTTGCGCCAGGTACATTAATTACCTTCATTCCACAGCCAATTGCTATTCCTTTAAGCAAGTCAACTGCGCTAATTACCGCGCCTTTTAAGTTGTAAAGCTCTTCAAATTTTGGCAACTTAGGTTTTGTGCCTTTGCCCCAAAACCATATTAAGTTGGCAGGACGCTTGCCTTGCTCTATCCGCGCCAAATTTATAGGGTGGTTTTCAAGAATGCTCTTGCTCTTTTCCATAAGGTTTATAAAAATTGCGCTGCCTTCACCGCTTGGCAAATACTGCCCGATTTTCTTGTCCAAAATATCATGGGGCGGAGTAAATTGCGTTTGGCATAAAGTATTTGGCAAAAGCGCAATGTTGCGATAACTTGTACCGCCATAAAAATTAATAAAACCTCCGCTAAGCTTATCATGCAAATCCTTCATAAGCTGGTGCGCTTCATGGGTAGCAATTTCCCCTGCGGAATAATCTAGCATAGTAGCATCTTGCAAATTCTGCTCATCGCTAATCGTTACCAAATTAACTCTAAAAACAGTGTCATTATCTGACATATTAACGCCTACGCTAAGCGCTTCAAGGGGAGAGCGTCCTGTATAGTAAACTCTAGGGTCATAACCAATTACGCTCAAATTAGCAACATCGCTGCCAGGTTCTAAGCCTTCGTCTATGGTCTTTATAAGTCCCACTTGTCCTAAGGCAGCCAGTCTATCAATTGTAGGCTTTTTTGCAATCTCTAGCGGAGTTTTGTTGCCAAGCGCTCCCCTATGAAAATCTGCCATGCCATCGCCTAATATAACTACATATTTCATTAATACCTACTATCTATTCCAAATTTTTAAGATATCTATTATATTATCAAATACAGGCTTTCTGGATTTTATATCTATAGCCATTGCACTAAAGGTATTTACAAGGCTTAGAGCATCTGCTCCTGCCATTACACAACTTTTAGCCATGTTTACTATATTTT
>FZPS01000184.1_pt49 | contig 17544 bp, 18 predicted proteins | sample 1817821 | NCBI WGS metagenome assembly FZPS01 (sample SAMEA104158645, study PRJEB21678) | metagenome | place: Germany | collected 2015-04-21
TTCTACTGATTCATTAAAGTAACGAAATGTATGAAAATCAAGTTAAATTCTGCCGCAAATGCAGAACACGAATACTATAAGAAGTATTTAAGGCGCAGATCCGTGAATGTCATATAGCTGTTCACGGAGCTTTTTTGACATAGTAAGTATGATATGATAGATTTAAACAACAGTATAAGAGCCATAATTATTTATGGCTTTTTTCATTTATGCAATTATCATAAGGGAGGATAACATGAGTGGTATAGTTGCAGTATACTCGGAAGACAGTGATAAGTTTTTACAAACCACCAAAATAATGCTTAAAAAGTTAAGACATCGAGGAAATGGAAAACAAAGTCTTTATAAATTAAATAAGGCTATTTTAGGGAAAAACCTTGTTAAAGAGGCAGCAATGCCTAAATTTGAAAAAGAAGGTTCTACAGCAGTTATCGCTGACGGTAACATTTTAGATGAACAGGATATACCCCCGGAAGAAACCATAATCAAGAATTACAAAGAGGAAGGAGAAGAATTTGTAAACAACTTGGATGGCCCGTTTGCCTTTGTACTGTCCGATGGAGAAAAATTGATGGCTGCGAGGGATCCAGTGGGTCTAAAACCCCTTTATTATACTCAAAAAGATAAGTCTATTATGTTTGCATCAGAAATTAAAGCTCTTTTAGGAAATAGTAAAAAAATAAATGTTTTTCCACCAGGTTATTATTTCAGATCAGATAAAGGGTTTGTTCAATACAATGACATAACTAAAATAGACGTAAATAAAAAAATTACAACAACAGAAGCAATAAAAAATGTTAGGAAAAAGATTATAGAAGCTGTAGAAAAGCGATATAAAAGCAATCAAAATATTGGAGTTTTTTTAAGCGGCGGCGTGGATTCCAGTGTTATTGCTGTATGCTGCAAAGAATTAAGTGTAAGCTTGGATACTTTTTCAGTAGGAGTTGAAGGCAGTTCAGATCTTCAAAAAGCCAGAAAAGTGGCAGATTATATAGGAAGCAGACATCATGAATATATTTTTGACAAACAAGATATGATTCGCATACTTCCGGAAGTTATTTATCATTTAGAGTCATTTGATATGTTTCTTGTAAGAAGTGCAGTGGTAAATTATCTGCTCTCAAAGATGGCAAGTTATGAAGGAATGGAAGCAATATATTGTGGAGAAGGCGCTGATGAGATCTTTGCCGGCTATGAATATCTAAAAAATTTAGAGCCCGATGAGGTAAACAACGAGCTTAAACGACTTACACGGTTCAGTCATAAAAATTGCTTTCAAAGAGTTGACAGAATGCTTAAAGCTTTTTCCATGGAACCTAGATTACCTTTTGCAGATAACAGCATTATAGAGTATGCTTTGAAATTACCTGTTGATTTTAAGCTCCATAATGAGCAGGGAGACATAGTGGAAAAATGGGTACTAAGAGTAGCCTTTATAGAAGATTTGCCTGAGGAAATAATTTGGCGCAAAAAACAAAAATTCTTCGAGGGGGCTGGATCTTCACATTACCTTGCTGAATATGCCGAAGAAAACATAAGCGATGAGCAGTTTTACAAAGAGAGAAAAATTGATAAAAACTTTACTTTAAGATCTAAAGAAGAACTGATGTACTATAAAATCTTCCATGAATTTTTCCCATACAAATCTGTTTTAGAAACCATAGGACGAACGCCAACTAAAAACATAAATCACAAATAACCGGCATGTTTAATGGGCAAAATAATTGTGTACTTAGGCAACAGGGAGGAATTCTAAGTTGATTGACGAGCAAAACCGCAGCAAGCTTGAAGCGCTTGGCAACCCTAAGGTTATGGAATACTTAAATGAAGCCATTGAACTTTGTAAACCTGCCAAGGTTACGATAATTACCGATTCGCAGGAGGATATAAACTACGTAAAAGAACTTGCTCTACGCAATGGTGAGGAATTCAAACTTACCATGCAGGGCCATACAGTACACTTTGACGGCATCTATGATCAGGGAAGAGACAAGCGCAATACCCGCTATCTTGTTAAAGAAATTGAAGACTGGGGCTTTAAGGCCAACACCATGCTGCAGCCTGAAGGAGCGGCTGAAATAAAAGAAATACTGAATGGCATTATGGAAGGCAAGGAAATGCTGGTGGCATTTTTCTGCCTGGGGCCTGCCAACTCCCCCTTTTCAATGAGAGCCATGCAGATAACCGATTCAGCCTATGTAGTCCACAGCGAAACCATTCTGTACCGCCCCGGATACGAAGAGTTTAAACGCATGCAGGGCTCAAGTGATTTCTTCTACTTCCTTCACTCAGCCGGAGAGCTCAATGAAGGCAAAACCGTAAATATAGACAAGCGCCGCATATACATTGACCTTACAGAAAACAGGGTTTATACCGTCAACAACCAATATGCAGGCAACAGCGTGGGATTAAAAAAACTCGCTTTCCGCCTTGCCATTCAAAAGGCCAACCGGGAAGACTGGCTGGCTGAGCATATGTTTCTCATGGGTGTTCACGGCAAGCCTGGAAGGGTTACATACTTTGCCGGCGCCTTTCCCAGCGCATGCGGCAAAACCAGCACCGCCATGCTGCCCGGCCAGACAATAGTAGGCGATGATATTGCTTATTTAAGAAACATCAACGGCCGGTTGAAAGCCGTTAATGTAGAAAAAGGCATATTCGGAATTATACAGGATGTTAATCCAAGTGATGACCCGCTTATATATGAAGCTTTAACTACTCCCAGGGAAGTAATATTCTCAAATGTATTGGTGCATGACGGAAAACCCTACTGGCTGGGCATGGGCCAGGAAGTTCCCGATTCGGGAATTAATTACTCCGGCGAGTGGTACAAAGGCAAAAAAGACGAAAGGGGCAGGGAAATAAGCTACGCCCACAAAAACGCCCGCTACACCATTGCACTTAGAGAGCTGGGAAATGCTGATGAAAACTTAGACAACCCAGAAGGAGTTCATGTTCAGGCCATTGTATACGGCGGACGGGACTCGGATACCACCGTTCCTGTCTCTGAATCCTTAAACTGGGAACATGGCGTCTTTACAGGCGCCACCGTCGAATCTGAAACCACCGCTGCCACCATAGGAGCCGAAGGCGTACGCACCCATGACCCCATGGCAAACAAGGATTTCCTGGTGCTGCACCTGGGCAGATACATTGAAAACCATCTGAAGTTTGGAAAGGGTTTAAATAAAGCTCCCACCGTTTTTGCCGTAAACTATTTTCTTAAAGATGAAAACGGCAGGTATCTTAACGGTAAGCTGGATAAGAAGGTCTGGATCCTTTGGGCCGAAGGCCGGGTAAACGGAGACTTTGATGCCATAGAAACCCCCATTGGCAGAATACCCAAATATGAGGATCTGAAAGTTCTGTTCAAAGAAGCCCTGGATAAAGACTATACTGAAGAAGAATATATTGAACAGTTCTCCATCCGGGCAGACAAATACCTTGAAAAGATGGACAGGATGGCTGAAATCTACGGCAGAATAGAAGTTCCCCAGGAGTTTTCAAACCAGATGGAAGCGGTAATAACCCGGCTGAAAGAAGCCAGGGAAAAACACGGCAGCATAATCTCCCCCAAAGCTTTTCAGTAATGCTTTTATTCCAATTGCATAGCTGACATAAAAGTACTGCTGCTGATTAAAGCGGCAGTTTTTTATATATCTTGCATTGAAATCAGCTATATGATATTGTTAATTAAGTAATATTATGTATATACAAAGGATATACTAAAGCAATTGAACAGGAGTAATTCATGAGCAGCAGTTTTAAGGACTTAAAGCTATCCGAGCCTATATTGAAGGCACTGGAGGAAATAGATTTTACAGAGCCTACAGAGATACAGGCTAAGGCTATTCCTCATGCATTGGAAGGTAAAGACGTAATTGTTACATCCAAAACCGGCAGCGGAAAAACCGCCGTATTCGGCGTATCCGTTCTGGAACAGACTGACCCATCGCATCCGGGACCTCAATGCCTCATACTGGTTCCCACCAGGGAACTGGCGATTCAGGTAGACAATGATCTCAAAAAAATGGCTAAATACCTGAAACATACCACAACTGCGGTATACGGTCAGCACAGCATGAGTGCTGAAGTGAGCGCCCTGGAGAAAAATGTTACCATAGTAACCGGCACACCAGGCCGGGTAATTGACCATATTGAACATGGCACATTGAGAACAGAAAACATTAAGTTTCTGGTTCTGGATGAAGTAGACCGGATGATGGATATGGGCTTCATAGGCCAGGTGCGCCAGATAATAAGGGCTATACCTAAAGAGCGGACTACCCTGCTTTTTTCCGCCACCATACCGGAAGAAATTGAACGGCTGTGCAGGCAATATATGAAGGACCCGGTAAGCATTGAAATCAAATCGGAAACCCGCACTGTAGAAACCATTGAACAAGTATACTACCGGGTGGAAAGAAATGAAAAGCGTACCCAGTTGGAACGCATACTTTTAATGGAGCGGCCTGAAACCTGTATGATATTCTGCAATACCAAGGCTGCGGTAGATCAGATCCAAAGGTTCCTTACCGGAAAGGGGTATGCTTCCAAAGCTCTTCACGGAGATATACCTCAGCATAAAAGAATGAAGAACATACAGCAATTCAAAAGAGGCACCTATCATATTCTTGTGGCAACCGATGTGGCAGCCAGAGGAATACATGTGGAAGATTTGTCGCTGGTTATAAACTACGATGTGCCCCAGGATAAAGACAGCTATATCCACAGAGTAGGCCGTACCGGCCGGGCCGGCCATGAAGGCAAGGCCATTTCCCTGGTAACCAAAGATGATCTTTTCACCCTTTATGAAATAGAAGAGCATATAGGCACGCTGATATATGAAGCAGAGCTGCCTACCGATGAAGAACTGGCTGAAGAAAAAGAGCTGGCCGATGCATGGAAAAAAGCCCATGCCCTGAAAAGCGAGCCTGAAAAACAAGCACCTAAAAGCAGCCCAAGGAAGAGTAAGAAGAAACGAAAAAAACCATACCAGAGGAAGCCATATCAAAAAGGCGGCACACAAAAACAAGGCCAGAGGCAGAAGCCAAAGACAGACAAAAAAGAAGCTTATGACCGGCGAAAAACTACCCCTGCTGCCAGACAAAAACAGCAGGTTACTGTATCCAAACCTCAAAGAACTGATAAGCAAAAAGTTCAGGCACCTGCTGCTCCTGAGAAAAAACCCTTGCTGAAACGGTTGTTAGGCAGAATATTTGGCTAATAAAAGTAAAACCCAGGCAGATGCCCGGGTTTTATTATTTCATTTCACTTATGGCACGGGTAAGGGATTGAATGGATTCCGTCAGGTTTTCCATGCGGTTTTCTATACGTACCAGAAGGTACACCGATATGACTATTGGAAAACCCAGGTTGGCTATCATGCCCAGTACCTGTTCCACCTAAACTCACTCCCCCCGTTTATTCACCAACAACAATGGTTTCAGTTTGAGTGGTTATTATCTGAGCGCTGTCTATTTCTGCCACACCGCCTTCTACTGCAAACAGATCCTTGTCGATTATAAGGTTCATGGCTGCTTCTACTTCAGAAGGGGTGATGTCCGGCCTGGGGCTGTTCAGCGTCAGACGGAAACGCCTTCCCATACCGGTTTTGAAAACCAGTTCCAGCATGGTATCCATTTACCTTCACCTCCTCTCCATCGTTCAACTGCCGGATATTATTCAGCAGCTACCAGATCCGCCTGAGCCACCTTGCGGATGTAGTTGACCGGATAAGACTGAAGCGCAAGCAAGGAGCTCACTACTTCAAAGATGTCTTCATCAGACGCATCCGGCTTAATATTGGCGATGGATTTGGAGGCGGTTAATTTCTTGCCGTCTCCGTCGGTACCAAGGTCAAACTGAATCTGAACCCTGGTATTGAGGGGCCTGCTTTCAAGTGCCATGCTCTGCACCTCCTTCTTGCTGAAGTGTTTGGCTGCTATTGCCTTTCACTAAATAAGTTTCAGCAAGAAGGAAAAAGAGGACACTGATTATTTATTCTTTTATGTCTCCCTGATCTTTCTTCTCTTCTTTCTTCTTTTCCTTAACTTCGATTGAAGACAGGATAAATGTAAGCAGAGCAAAACCAATGGCAATGAAGATTAAAGGGCGGTTATCGGCCACAGGGCACACTCCCGGAGGAAGGGAGCGCCTGGCCAGGATATTGCTGACCAGAACAAAACCCGCCAGCAGAATAGTAATTACAAAGCTGATATTGCTTATAATGTTAATAGGTTTTCGTTTCATATGCTTTCCCCTTTACATTCCCAAAACATATTTATATAGGGCAGCAGCCACCCCGCCTTTATCGGCAGTTTTGGTAACGGCATCGCTGGCCTTAATCACCTCATCAGGAGAATCTTCCATGGCAATGGAAAAGCCTGCAAATTCCAGCATATCCAGGTCATTCAGGCTGTCGCCTATGGCAATGCTGTCTTCCATGGTCATGCCAAGATGCTTAAGTATTCTCTCCATGCCGCTGGATTTGGAGTTCCCTTTAAGTGCTCCCTCATAATATTCGGGGTGCTCTATAAAATAGAATTCATCTCCTAATAATTCCTTTAAGCAGCTGTCCATTCTGCCCAAGGCGGTAAAGATATTAACTCTGCTGTTGGGATACAGCTTATCAAAATCATCCGGGGAAGTGATAACCAGCCTTTGTCTTCTGTTTCTTGGCGGGTTTATCAGGTAAACCTTTTCTTCCCCTTCCAGTGAGCAGAATTTGTTTTCTGTAAGAAAATATTCTGCAACTTTTCTCAGCTGCTCTTTACTTAACGTTGCGCTGTACAGCTGCTTACCTCTATAACGCACATCGCAGCCCAAAGCAGCAACGTACCCGTCTACGGGCACATTCTTGATTATCTCTTCCGGTATATACCCGTAAGACCTGCCGGTGTTTATAAACACCAGATGTCCTTTTTCTCTAACCCTTTTAATAGCCTCAATATTTACCTTTGGCGTGCCGTTGGCTGAGGTATATAAGGTTCCGTCAATGTCGATAAAAATTGCGTATCTCTTACTTCTCATTCTTCTCCCCATCTAAAAAATTTTTTATTCTTAAAAAGCCCCGCCACTGATGCAGCGGCGGGGCTTTTAAGTTTATCTCAAGTTACCGAGCCATAAAGAGCTCAATATCTTCCTCCACAGAGCCTATTCCCGCTATGCCAAACTTTTCAACAAGAACCTTTGCCACATTAGGTGATAAGAAGCCTGGCAGGGTCGGGCCCAGGTGTATGTTCTTAACTCCCAGATACAGAAGGGCCAGCAATACAATTACTGCCTTCTGCTCATACCACGCAATATTGAAGGCAATGGGAAGATCATTAATATCTTCAAGGCCGAATACTTCCTTAAGCTTCAGGGCAATAACTGCCAGGGAATAGGAGTCATTACACTGGCCTGCATCCAGCACCCTTGGAATGCCGTCTATATCGCCCAGGGGCAGCTTGTTGTAGCGGTACTTGGCACAGCCGGCTGTTAAAATAACCGTATCCTTGGGAAGCCTCTCTGCGAATTCGGTATAGTAGCTTCTGGATTTCATGCGGCCGTCGCAGCCTGCCATTACAAAGAACTTCTTGATGGCGCCGGACTTAACGGCTTCTACAACCTTATCTGCCAGCTCCATTACCTGGTTGTGAGCAAAACCGCCTACAATGGTACCTGTTTCTATCTCTTCCGGAGGAGGAAGGGTTTTAGCCAGTTCAATGATTTCAGAGAAATCCTTCCTGCCGTTTTCATCTGCTTCTATATGCTTGCATCCGGGCAATCCTGTGGAGCCGGTGGTGAATATCCTGCTTCTTACCTCTTCATCCTTAGGCGGAACGATGCAGTTAGTGGTAAATAAAATGGGCCCCCGGAAGGACTTGAACTCTGTGGTCTGCTTCCACCATGCATTACCGTAGTTGCCTGCAAAATGCTTATACTTCTTAAAGGCAGGGTAGTAATGTGCGGGCAGCATCTCGCTGTGGGTATAAACATCCACCCCTGTTCCTTCCGTCTGCTCCAGCAGCTGTTCCAGATCCGTCAGGTCATGGCCGGAAATAAGTATGGCCGGATTGTCTCTTACACCAATGTTAACCTGGGTAACTTCAGGGTTTCCAAACCTGGATGTATTGGCCTCATCCAAGAGGGCCATGACCTTAACGCCGTGTTCACCGGTTTCAAGGGTAAGCTTAACCAAATCGTCTACAGACAGAGTATCATCCAAGGTTGCAACCAGAGCTTTATAGATAAAGGAGTAAATCTCCATATTTTCCTTGCCTATATTGTATGCATGCTCAGCATAAGCCGCCATGCCTTTAAGGCCATAGGTAATAAGCTCACGCAAAGAGCGTACATCTTCATCTTCAGTAGAAAGCACGCCTACGGCAGCCGCTTTCTCCAACATGGACTGCCTGGTATCCACGCTGAATACTGCAGCATCATGCAGGTTTTCGCTGGATGCGGATTTTACCAGTTCATCCCTAATGTTAAGCATCTTTCTTATTTGTTTTTCTATGGCATCTGCATCAAAGTTTGCATTGGTTATGGTCATAAACAAACTGTTGATGGTTTCAAAATTTGCTTCCTTTAAGCTTTCAACATCCATCCTTTCCTTAACCACAACATGGGAAATTCCCTTTAATACATAGATCAACAGATCCTGCAGATTTGAAACCTCAGGATTCTTGCCGCATACGCCCATTACCGTACATCCGGTATTCCCGGCCGTTTCCTGGCATTGATAACAAAACATCATATAACTTACTCCTCCTCATTATATATATTTATCATCCTTATATCAATGCCTGCATTCTACCATGTTAAGTGAAGGATGTCCGTGATTTCCATCACAGGTTGAATGGAAAAATTCTTTTTGATAAATTGTTAACCTGCCGCACATCTCACATCTCCTTGCATAGGCCGGGTTGGCATAGGAGCAGCTCTCATCACTGCACAGGTTGAATATACTGGTGCGGCAGTAAGGGCAATATTGCCCTGTAATACTTTTTATATCATTCCGGCATTTAATGCATACTAAAGACCTTTTACAGGAATCCATCTGAATAAAATCAGGATAGTAAATTCGCCTGATTCCCTTAACTCCCCTGGCAAGCTTGTGGCCGCACACTCCGCAATGCAGGGCAAAAGGTGAAAAGCGTATATTGCCACAGCAAACACAGCTTCTAACCTTGGGATCTTTCAGGAGATCCAGCTTGTTTAAACGAATAAGCCTGTTTATAAGCGCACTTTTGGATACCTTAAGCCAGGCTGCCACCTGGGAGATGGAATAATAGTTGAAGGTTAAAAGCAGCTTTTCAGGCATAAGCAAACGGGCTGCAAACTCATCGGCTTCCAGTTCATCCGTGTATGAAGGGCTGCTGAATTTAATATGCTCCAGCACTATATGGCCTATTTCATGAGCTATGGTAAAATTAAGCCTTCTGTCGGAAGATTGTTTAAAGGGATAACTGAACTTTTTTCTGTTTATAATCACGGCATAATGCCCGGATCTTTTATCATAATGGGCAGAAGCATCCAGCCCATCGGTTAAGCCATTTGCAATTGCCAAAGCCTTGATGCCGTACCTGCCTTCCCTTTTCATTTCAGCAAGAAGTCTTACAGAGTCAACCGGCCAGCTTATATTGTTCTCTTTAATAAACTGCCTTAGCTTTAAATCTATAAACTGAGAGCGGTAATCCGGGATGCCTTGATATATTCTTCCAAAAGTTGTTTCCAAAGAAGATCTCATTTTTCTTCAGCCTTTCTCAGCAGTGAGCTGGCAATAGCTTTTATGGCATCTATATCTTCCTTGGGAAGTTCCTTGGAAACCCGGTATGCAATATTAGCCCAGTCGCTGTCGGCCTCCTGCATTTCCTTTGCCTTTCTTACAATATCGGCCAAGCTGCCGTCATCATCCATAAAAATATATTCTACATAGCTTTTATGAGTTACCACTTCCTCCAGGTAACCTGCCTTGCTCATAAGCAGCTCATAAGGAACTTCCAGATGAGGCGCTATGGCTTTAAGGAGATCTGGCGATGGCTTTTTCCTATCCCCCGATTCTATTTTGGAGATTTCTGCATTGCTGAAGCCTGAAAGCTCTGCCAGTTCCTTTTGGGTTAGGCCTTTGCTTTTCCTAAGTTCCTTCAGATATTCGCCAAAAGTCATAAAAACCAAGTCCTTTCCAATCTGGCTTATGAATTCTATATAAATGAGAAGTATTTTCCGTTTGGAATTTTAATAAAAACTAATTTGACAAACGGAAAACCCATTGCTATAATTATCTATGCGAACATATGTTCGATTATTATTATACCCGTTCCAATCATCCAATGCAAGGGGTATTGTACCTTTTCTGTTTGCTTAAAACAAAAGGAGGCAAACCATGTTAAAGGAACAGGATGTAAAGAGTTTTGGTAAACACTTGGTTATAGAGCAGAATAAGAAAAGCCTGGAAGAACTTTTAATAGAGGCCAAAGCAGGAAGCCAGGCCGCAGCGGAGGTAATACTAAATAGATTTAAGCCTTTAATGCTTAGAACTATACAGCGGCACCACACCGGATCTGACTGGGAAGATCTGCTCCAATCCGCTTCTCTTTCAGTACTGGAAGGAATAAAAAAATATGATGCTGAAAAAGGAATACCCTTTCCAGCCTATATTAAAACCAAGCTCAATTTTGATATATATAACCTGTGCAGAAAAAACCGAAGCATTCTGTCCTGCCAGGCAGTAGTAAATGATGAAGATCAAAATCCTCTGGAGTGGCTGGAAGATGAAAGCATAGACATTCAGCAGGATTTCTTAAGAAAAGAAGAGATAAGTGCCTTACATAAAGCTTTGAATAAGCTGCAGCCTAAATACAGGGAAGTTATTGTTCTGCACTATTTCAAGAATATTACCTTGAAGGATATTGCAAAAGAGATGGATATAAGCTATAAAACAGCCCAGCGCTACAAGGCCAGGGGTCTAAAAAGACTTGCCGGGCTGCTGGGCTGTTAACAGCATTTCTATTTTTCAAATGGGTATACAAGCCCCCACTGGCTTCTTAATTCATCCATTACCTCAGCTATGGCTATGGATTCATGTAAGGGCATGAGTTCATTTTCAAGCCTGCCGTTTCTGATATCCTCCTGCACGGCTGCAATTTCAAACTGATAGCCTTCGCCCTCATGATCACCCTTGAAGCTTTCAATCAATTCACCGCCAATATAAAGGTGTGCTTCTCTGGGGCTCCAGAATTGAGGAATCACTATCCTGCCTTTTTGGCCTATTATTTCAGCCACCTGGGGAGTTTCGGCGTTCATGGCTGAATACAGAAGTGCAAGTCCGCCGCCCTCGAAACCCAATGTACAACCCATGGCTGCATCAACACCGGTTGAAGCCATATCCGCCAGCCCGGTTATTCTATTCGGCTTTTTGCCAAAAACCATAAAGGCAAAAGCAATTGGGTATATGCCTACATCCAACAAGCTGCCTCCGGCTGTATTGGGATCGAATATTATCTTTGACGGATCTTCCTCCTCATAATAACCAAAATCCGCGGTTACAAACTGCACCTTGCCTATTCTGCCTTCATCCAGCCACTCACGAACTTTTTTCATGGCAGGAAAGAACCTGGTCCACATGGCTTCCATAAGGTAAACTCTTTTCTTTCTGGCAGCCTGCACCATTTCAGTTACCATTTTGGCATTGGGAGCCATGGGTTTTTCGCAAAGCACCGGCTTTCCCATTTCTATGGCCATAAGGGTATTCTCTCTATGTACTGTATGAGGGGTAGCTACATATACAATATCTGCATCTTCATCAGCAATCAACTCTTCAGTGGACTTATAAACTTTAGCATTGTATTTGCCTGCAAACCTTTCAGCCCTTTCATAGGTTCTGGAAGATACAGCTGCCAAATAGGCATCAGGCACCTGCATGAGCCCGGCCATGAACCTGTTGGCAATTGCTCCTGCACCGATAAAACCCCAGCCGAATTTCTTCATTTAAGCCCCTCCTTCAAAGTTATTAGTTTAATAATTAAGCTATAAAACAGCCCGGCACTGCCAAGCCAAAGAATTGGCTGGGCTGCCGGGCTGTAAATTTTATTACTACTTTTCAAATGGATATACAAGGCCCCACTGCCTTCTTAATTCATCCATAACTTCTGCAATGGCTATGGATTCATCCAAAGGCATCAGTTCATTTTCAAGTCTGCCGTTTCGAATATCCTCCTGCACGGCTGCAATTTCAAACTGATATCCTTCCCCTTCATGTTCCTTCCTGAAATGCTCTTCCAGCTTGCCATCAAGGTAAAGATTTGCTTCTTTCGGCCTGAAGAATTCGGGAATAACTATTCTGCCCTTTTCCCCTACAATTACAGCTTCCTGGGGAGTATTGACATTAAGTGCTGAACACAGCAATGCCAGACCGCCGCCTTCAAAGCCCAGTGTGCAGCCCATGGCCGCATCTACTCCGCTGGGAGCCATATCTGCCAGGCCTGTTATTCTGTTTGGCTTTTTGCCGAAAACCATGCAGGTTAAGGCAAGAGGATATATCCCTACATCAAGCAAGCTGCCTCCTGCTGTTTCAAGGTTCAACCTTATATCTTCAGGATTGCTTTCATAAAAACCAAAATCAGCAATTACAAATTGAACCTTGCCGATTCTGCCGTCATTCAGCCACTCACGAACCTTCTCCATAGCAGGGAAGAACCTTGTCCACATGGCTTCCATAAGATAAACTTTTTTCTCCCTTGCTGCATTCACCATTTCCCTTACCATTTGAGCATTGGGAGCCATGGGCTTTTCACAAAGCACCGGCTTGCCCATTTCTATGGCCATAAGGGTATTTTCCTTATGTATGTTATTAGGAGTGGCGACATAAATAATATCTACATTTTCATCTGCTATCAATTCTTCAGCGGTTTTATAAACCTTGGCGCCGTATTTGTCTGCAAAGTTTTTGGCTCTTTCATAGGTTCTGGAAGTTACTGCTGCCAGATATGCATCGGGCACCTGCACCAGGCCTCTCATAAACCTCTCAGCAATGCCTCCGGCACCGATAAAGCCCCAACCGATTTTCTTCATACTTTGCCCTCCTTAAAATTAGTTAACTAATATGATTATAACCATTTCTATTTTCCGCTTAACATACTAAGATTCATAATATCATTTTTCATGTTAAGCAGTATATTATTTATTAACGTATAGTTTTCAATTGAAATAGATTCGGAGCTAACATGCTCTTGCACCTGCCCCAGGGTATGCTGGAACATTTCTCTCATTTCATTAAGCTCTTCCATCATTTGCTGAACATGTTCAGGGCTAAGCTTACTGTAAGCTGCTAACCTTTCCTTTGAAACCTGTACACACTCTACCTGGCCTCTGCCCTTGATTTCATATACTTCGTTATACTCAGGAATAATACACTCAATTCCCAGCTGCTGCTCCACTTCTTTGGCAAAATCCTCTTTAGCCTGGCCTTCCCCATGCACTATAAACAGCCTGCAGGGCTTTTCCTTAAACCCTTTAAGCCAATTAAGAAGCCCGTTTTTATCCGCATGACCGGAGAAGCCTTCTACATTATAAATTTCTGCATTTACATGGATTTCTTCCCCGAAGAGCTTTACCTTTTTGGCACCATCACGTATTCTCTGGCCCAATGTCCCTTCTGCCTGGTAACCTACAAACACAATGCTGCTGTTCTTCTTCCAGAGATTATGCTTTAAATGATGCCTTATACGGCCTGCTTCACACATGCCGCTGGATGAAATGATAATCTTAGGTTCATCTGAAAAATTGAGCGCTTTCGATTCCTCTACACTTTGGGTAAAATGAAGGTTATCAAACTTTAAGGGATTATCTCCTTTCTTCAGCAAATCCCTGGCTTCTTCATCAAAAACTCCGGCGTTTCGCTTAAATACCTCAGTTGCTTTTACAGCCAGAGGGCTGTCTACATATACCGGCACATTTTTCAGCAAATTGGTGGAAGTTCCAAAATCACTCAAATGAGCATCATAGTATTTATTTAATTCATAAATAATCTCCTGAGTCCGCCCTACAGCAAAGCTGGGAATGATAACTGTACCGCCGCGCAGCACCGTCTTTAAAATGATATTTATAAGGGTTTCATCCCTTTTTTCCACATCTTCATGTACCCTGTTTCCATATGTGGCTTCCATTATTACATAATCTGCATAGTCAATAATAGCAGGGTCATTCAAAATTGGCTTTTCCTTGGTGCCAATATCACCGGAGTATACAACCTTGATGATTTCACTTCCGTCTTTAAACCACATCTCTATAATGGAAGAACCCAAAACATGCCCTGCATCATTAAAACGGACGGTTATATTATCATCAATACGTATGATCTGATCATACAAAACAGGTTTGAAATATTCAAGGCTCTTATTTGCATCTTCCTGGGTGTACAGCGGTTCTACCAAAGGCTTTCCTGCCCGCCTGGCCTTGCGGTTCTGCCATTCCACTTCCATTTCCTGAATATGCGCGCTGTCCAAAAGCATTATTTCACACAATTCATAGGTTGCCTTGGAGCAATATACAGTTCCCTTAAAACCTTTCTTTACCAGCAGCGGAATTCTGCCGCTGTGATCAATATGGCTGTGGCTTAAAAGCAGATAATCAATGGAAGCAGGATCAAAATCCATTTCCTGATAGTTAAGTTCTTCATCCCGCCCCTGGAACAGGCCGCAATCAAGAAGGAGCTTCTTATCTTTAAATTCAATCAAATGGCAGGATCCGGTTACCCCTTTTACTGCGCCCATGAAACGAATATTCACATAATCACCTGTTTCATAATAGTTTATGCATAATAAATAGTTTAGTTAATTATAACATTTTTTGTATACAGAGTATATTAATTGAATATTCTGATAAATAACCTCAAAAAAATACTCCCAGTAGGGAGTATTTATATTATCATTGTCCATAGATAATCCTTTTCAATTCTTGCCTGTTGACAATTAGATCCGGAACCAGTACTGACATTCCCCTGATACGAGCATTCTTATAACTGCCATCCACGGGGATTCTATGCTGCTCAATATTATTAAGATCAGCTTGAGCGGCAATAAGTACCAGACTCATAATTTGGTCATTGCTCATGTCCGTTGTTACAAATGGAAGCACTTTATTTGCAAGTGCAATCATTTGTGGTATACTTGCACCCCTTATCTTTTGAACAGCTGAAAGTATTACATTTCTCTGTCTTTCAGTTCTGCCGAAATCATCGCCGATTTTACGAATTCTGGAATAGGCTAAAGCCATCTTTCCATCCATATGGTTCTTACCTTCAACAGCATTAGGGAACCCTCTACTCCTTAGATGTTCTGCTTCTCTTTTAGTTAAGGAGATTTCTACACCGCCAATGGTATCAATTCCCTGCGTGAAGCCATCAAAATCTACCTCTATGTTTCCATCAATATGTAATAAAAAGTTCTTTCTAATGGTGTCATTTAACAGCTTCATTCCACCGAAAGCATAAGAAGCATTTATACGGTTATCGCTATATCCCGGAATCTGTACGTACATATCACGCATCAAAGAAATTATTCTTACTGAGCCGGTCTTTCTATTGATTGACAAAATCATCATGGAGTCAGAACGTGCTCTGCTTTCACCAGGTCTTCTGTCCTGACCTATGAGAAGAATGTTAATAATATTCTTATCACGGATTACTCCATTATCATCTTCCGGCCACAGAATATCATCCGGATTCATCCATTCTCCTTCCCCATTTTCATCAGTCTCAAAAAACTCATCTTCCGGACTGATGGTAGCAGAAGGATCATTTCGATTCATTAGATTAAGCAAAGAGTGAAGATAGGCATAAGATGCTATACTTATTATAAGTAATAAAGAAGTAAAACCCAGTAAAATTTTTAATACTATTCTTTTTTTCTTACTAAGCTTCTTTTTCATATCTGGCTCCTTTTTTCCTTAAAGTTATTGATTTTTCTTAGATACAAAAATATTATTTGTTAATTATACATTTTCTGCTTCTGCTAAGATACAAACATATAATGTTTTGACGAACACTATATTCGGTAGTTGCACTGTAATTCAATATTCGTATTCTTTCTAAAAAATACGGGCATATATTGCCCGCAATAAAATTCTCTATGATTCATTATTAATCCCTACCGTATATATCTCTAGTATATACCTTATCTACTACGTCTTTAAGTTCATCAGACAACCGATTAGCTACTATAACATCTGAAATTCTCTTAAACTCATCAAGGTCCCTTATCACTCTTGAACGGAAGAATTCATCTTCTTTCAAATTAGGCTCATAAACTACCACTTCAATTCCCTTTCCCTTTATACGTTTCATAACACCCTGAACAGCCGATTGCCTGAAGTTATCAGATCCAGCCTTCATAGTAAGCCTATAAATTCCCACGATATTCGGATTTCTTTTTATAATCATATCAGCAATATGATCTTTTCTTGTTCTATTGGCATCTACTACTGCAGACATAATGTTCTGAGGAACATCAGCATAGTTTGCCAAAAGCTGTTTTGTATCCTTAGGTAAGCAGTAGCCGCCATAACCAAATGAAGGATTGTTATAGTGCAATCCTATCCTGGGATCCAATCCTACCCCTTCAATAATTTGCTTAGTGTTTAAACCTCTTATTTCTGCATATGAATCAAGCTCATTAAAGAATGCTATGCGAAGTGCCAGATAAGTATTGGCAAACAATTTAATAGCTTCGGCCTCTGTAGAACCTGTATATAGAATTGGAATATCATTTTTAATTGCACCTTCAGCTAACAGATTTGCAAATACTTCTGCCCTCTCAGATTGCTCTCCAACAATTATTCTTGAAGGGTACAGGTTATCATAAAGAGCTCTGCCTTCCCTCAAAAACTCAGGAGAGAAAATTATATTGTTAGTTTTGAATTTTTCGCTTACTTTTTTCGTATAACCAACTGGTATAGTAGACTTGATAACAATTACCGCATTAGGATTTATATTCAAAACATCAGAAATTACTACTTCAACGGAATTAGTATCAAAATAATTTTTATCAGGGTCATAGTCTGTCGGAGTAGCAATAATTACGAATTCTGCATCCTTATAAGCTTGATATTTATCTGTTGTTGCTCTTAAATTTAAATTCTTTGTTGCAAGGTATTCTTCTATTTCAGGATCTTTTATAGGTGACTTTTTATTATTCACCATTTTTACTTTTTCTTCATTTATATCTAATGCAATCACTTCATTGTGCTGAGCTAATAGCACAGCATTAGATAAACCTACATAACCCATTCCTGCAACTGCGACTTTCATTGTTCATTTCCTCCTTAATTATTTTACTTTATAATACTCCTTATACCAATCGACATATTTCTGTAAACCTTATTCAATTCTTATCTTTGGTTTAGTTTAGAATTAATGTCTCTTTCTAAGTTCGAAGTCAAGTCCAAATTAGTGTGTAAATTACCTCGGTTGTTAAACGGTAGTTAATCAGCCAATATCCACAAGCGTTTTATGCCGCGAAAGCTGTTGATAATGAGTACATGGCATGTTAGGCTGTTAGC
>FZPS01000018.1_pt435 | contig 17524 bp, 20 predicted proteins | sample 1817821 | NCBI WGS metagenome assembly FZPS01 (sample SAMEA104158645, study PRJEB21678) | metagenome | place: Germany | collected 2015-04-21
ATATAGGCTTTCTCCATATTGTTTCTTTCGCTGTAGTCAATGGACTGTTTACTCCGGCACTGGGCCTGCTGCAAAGCGCTTTTGCCAGGAACAAGGTGGAAGGCTTTGCCTATATAAAAGGAACAGGCATCCTGTCATTGGTTCCTGCCTTGATGATCCTTGAAGCTTTTCAAGGGAATTTACAATACTTATTAGGCATATTTCCAAACTTCTGGGCAATCAGAGGTTTAGTACTCGAGCTCATGCCTGTTAAAAACAGCGCTGATTTGAGCTACCCATTATATCTTATTATCGGCGGAGTGTATAATTTGATCTTGCTGATTGCAGCATACAGGTTTTTTCTGAAAAAGGCACAATACTAATAAATAACTTGTACCATTTCGGAAAGCCGTAACTATATAGAATACAGTTAAATATCTTGTCCTAAAGCCTGCCTGGCAGACAGCTTGGCTGTTTGAATTTCCCATTCAGAAACCGGCTGGTCAAATTCGCGAAGTCTGTTATCCTCTATTGGCCGGCCGGTTAAATATCCATACCAGGTCAGGGCTATTGCATATCTGGCAGCTCCTGTGCCTGCATGGAAGGTATCCCGGTGGACTTTCTCCATCCCGTTCGCCAGCAAATTCTGCATGCATTGTCCGGCCGGAATTATACCGTCAGCGCTGATGGCTTTTGCTGCCTGTTCATAAGCCGCTTTCAAATCCCGGAACATGTCATTTGGGTCTTCATACCCAAGCTGAATCAGCCTTTCACTATCCTGCTCGTAAGCCCATGTCTGGTGAAGCAGAAGCCTGGATTTTGGAGCATGATAACGGATATACCCGGAAAGCTCCTGTATGTAGGGGTGGTAGGTTTCGTAGGAAATACTCTGATTGCTTACCTGCTGGATGGTAATGTAGTCCCAGTCGTCACTTTGCAGTGCTTCCTTTATGGTAACGTAAATACCCGTTACCTCGCCGTTGAATTCGAATGAATATGCTTTGGCATCGTTGTTAATGTTTTTGAAGTGCTGGGAAAGAGAGCATCCGCCTATAACCAGGTTCACACACTTCATTTGAAAACCATCGGCCCTGGCTGCCTTGTGCAGATATCTGTGTGCATCCTGTGAAAAACTGTTTCCAATTGATAATATCTTCATAAACTTATCTCCTCCGGAAGATGGGCTGACTCCCTGTCCAGCCTGGAATTTCTGATATACAGGCAAATATCGGTTGCCACCAGTACAAGATTGATAGTATAAAAAACAATAACATAGTCTGCCGTATTGACCAGTTTATTTATGATTCCGCTTATATAGCCCAGCAGCAGAACGATTAGAAAAAATAAACTCTTTCCCTTGGCTGTCCTGGATTTGTATGATTTGGCAATGGAAAAGGGCCAGGCTAATCCAAAACACAAAAGCATAATTACCTCGAAAATCTTGTTGATAGTACTCAACTCCCTCTATATAGCTCACTGATTTCTTATTATATCCTATACTCAGAGAGACTTCAAAGGAAAAACAACCTGATCCGGATATATATCCGGTAAATATGTTTATTAATAGTTGCATTAATAAGGGTAAATGATAAGCATAACCGGAACCTGAGCATCGCCGAAAACCGGATTACAGAGGAGAGACAGACAATATGATGAACGAAAAGTTAAAGCTGGCACTTATAATCATATTAATAATTATTGTGCCTGCGGCAGGCTGCAGCAGACAGGCAGGCAGGGAATCCTATCAGACAATAAGCAGCGAAGAGGCCAAGTCCATGATAGACGAAATGGAGGATGCAGTCATACTTGATGTCCGTACCCGGGAGGAATTTGAGCAGGGCCATATAGAAAAAGCAGTCTTGATTCCCTACACTGATATAGAAGACAAGATCGAAAGTATAGTTCCTGACAAGGAAGCAACCTTATTGGTGTACTGCCGTTCAGGAAGGCGAAGTGCAATTGCAGCAGGTAAACTGGCAGAGATGGGATATGTCAAGGTGTATGATTTCGGCGGAATTATTGACTGGCCTTACGGAACCGTGAATCAGGAATAGATTAAGAATGTAAAACCCCGGAGTCCGAGGCAGACCCCGATAAGGTCTGCTGCCGTCATCTCCGGGGTTATCAGGACTTATTTGGAATACTGAAAAGCTCAGATTACTTCCAGGTGATCAGGATCCAGGTTGGAATTATAAGGCAGATGCGGTTCTGCCTGATACCAGTAAGCCACTGAGGCAATATCGTCCTTGAGAGGCAGATAACGGCCTTCAGAACGCCAGCCGAGGGCCTGAATAGTAACCCTTAAATCGCTTTCGAACCTGATAGGATCCATGACATGGAACCTGTACATTCCAAAACGCAGGTTGGCCCTGTTAAAGTTGTCAGTCCTGCAAATTTGGTGCATTCCAAGGAATGGTGTGGTGTAAGTCTCATACTGCCCGTTTACGTGCCAGCACCAGGCGCCTCCGACGTAGTCTTCAGTTCCTGTGCCGCAGATAGTCGGGAAATCAGTGTCGCCGTCCATGTAAAACTTGATTTCGCCTTCTCCGAACCAGTTGTTGTTATTGCTCTGCCAGGCCAGGTATGTACCTACATAATGTCCCTTTCCTTCTATCCTGTCTACAATTACATGGTCCTCTTTGTACTGGAGGGGATTGCTTCTGTTCCATTTCGCATGGAAGTAGGCGGCATTTTCCGGAATTTCGGTGAGTGCATAGTCCACCTGATAGAAGAATCCATGTATTTCACGATTTGTTAAGTTTTCAACAGTAATTCTGGCTGATTTTCTGAAGGGCATCTCCCAATAGCTGTTCATGGCTCCCCTGGGGTTTACCGATATAGGAAGGGCATTTACAGGTGCATATTCACACCAGCCGCTGCAGAAGAAATCGCCGTAGGGAACCTCCACAGACGGATGCTCCTCATCATCCCAATACATCCTTATAATCAGATTTCTCCATTCCTTTACGTCTACTGTCATCCATATATGCTGAATTACGCCAGGTCCTTCTATTTCAGCAACTGTAAAGGTTTCCTTCGGCTTCAGGTGAACGCAGGGAGAAACCTTCCAACCCTGTCCCAAATCCCGGGCGCTGTAGGCACCGGTTCCATCCGTTGCCATACCGCCTTTGCCTTTTTCGCCTTTAAAGTTCTCAGCACTGATTGAACGGCTGACTGCATTTGATAACAAAGACAGATTCCCCAGCCCCATACCTAATCCCTTGAAAGACATACTATTACCTCCATATCTATTGTGGTATTCTGATTACCACCAGTTTAATCCATAAATGAGAAAAATGCAATGCCTGTCCGGTTGTGCTGTCATTGACTGGATCAGCAGAGCCGCCTATAATAACAGCAGAGGTATGTCGGCAATATTATACAACTGTCAGGAGTTCAGCTTAATGAGATATTCCAATGTCATAGAAGGTATTTTTTTAAAAAGGCCCAACCGTTTTATAGCCCATGTTATGATTAACGGCCGGGAGGAAACAGCACATGTAAAAAACACCGGCAGATGCAGAGAACTGCTGATTCCAGGTGTAAAGGTTTATCTGCAGCAGCATGACAATCCCAGCCGAAAGACAAAGTTTTCACTGATAGCAGTACAAAAGGAAGATCTGCTGGTTAATATAGACAGCCAGGCACCGAATAAAGTGGTAATGGAGGTCTTAACCCAGAAAAAAAGAGTTAAGTCCTTCCTTGGTTTAATGCATCCTGTGGACAAAATCAGGCAGGAATCTGTCTATGGCAGCTCCAGATTTGACTTTCAGATAACTGCGGGCGAAAGGCAGGCTTTTTTGGAGATTAAGGGAGTTACCCTGGAGCAGCAGGGCGTGGCCATGTTTCCGGATGCTCCTACCGAAAGGGGTGTAAGGCATGTAAGAGAGCTTCAGAAGGCTGTGGAAGAGGGCTTTCTGGCCTATGTAGTGTTTATCGTGCAGATGCAGGGTATCCGTTATGTTACGCCCAATGACCAAACGCACATGGAATTCGGACAGGCTTTGCGTGAAGCGGAGAGTGCCGGGGTAAAAGTGCTTGCCTATGACTGCCTTGTTGCACCGGACGAACTTAGAATAAACCATACCGTACCTGTAAAATTGCAGCCTTAATGAATGGAATAAATGTCAATTGAATCCAAATTCGTCGGTGTGCTATAATTGATGTGTGATTGCATATCCGTATATCAAAGCAGAGGTGAAGACAGTGTACAATGAAACGGATTATATTGAAGTCAGGGAACAGCGAAAAAAAATAATGTTACTGACAGCAGGCATCTTTCTTGCTTTTCTTATCCCTGCTATAGCTTTTCTCCTGAGAAAACCCCAATGGATAGGCGCAACCTTTTTATCAGTTGGTGTGTGTCTGGCCATATTTGTCTGGGGTGTCTACGGGACACCGATTTACAGTTATCATCGTTTTATCAGGGACATAATGGAAGGGCGAACCCGTGAGCTGAAGGGCAGGGTGATGCAGGTAGCAGAGAGACCCATATACAAGGACAACCGGCTGCTGTATTATGAAATTGTGGTTATGGATATGGAGGACGAAGTCGAAAGAGTAGTCTTGTACGACAACAACAAGGGCGAACCTCCCCTGGAGGTGGGCAGAAGCTACACCTTTGGAATTCATCAGAATTTTATTGTTCAAATATCAAAGTAATAAAAGCAGTTCAATTATCATTCAAACTAAAGTTTATACCGAAATGATTTGTCTAAGGAGGTTATTGAGATGCCTGACAGACCGTTATATCTGCATGAGTATCACCCCAAATCGGAGCTGGTGGTAGAATCCCATGAGCTGCTGACTCCGAAATTTCCTGCAATTGATGTTCATGGGCATTTTGCTGCCCTGTATTCAGATTTGTGGCTGGCTGAAATGAATAAATCCAGGCCTGATCCGGACAGTGTGGTGGATATGCTGCGCAAATGCGGAATCAGAAGAATCGTAAATCTGGATGGTTTCTGGGACGGTTTCATGGGAATTACAAGGGAAAAGGTTCTGAAGACTCTTAAGCCTTACGGAGACTTTTTCATTAACTTCGTATCGGTCAACACCAATATGGTTCATGACAAGGGCTTCGACGATTATATCAGGGATCATCTGAGAACCTCCAAGGAAATGGGTTTTCACGGCATAAAGCTGTTCAAGCATGTAAGCATAATGGTTCCGGATGAAAAGGGCAATTTTGTACCCGGCAGAAACATAGCCGTTGATGATCCACGTCTGAAGATTATCTGGGATACGGCCGCAGAACTTTCCATGCCCGTCCTAATCCATATTGCCGATCCGGTCGCCTTCTTCAGGCCGGTGGACAGGTTCAATGAAAGATACGAGGAACTGATGAGCCATCCGGACTGGCAGTTTGGAGAACATCCGGATATGTATGCCTTTGAAGAGCTTATGGACATGCAGGAGAATCTGCTCAGTTCCAATCCCCATACAACATTCATCATTGCCCATGTTGGTTCTTACTCGGAAAACCTGGGGTTTGTAGGCAGTTGTCTGGATAAGTACCCCAATATGTACATAGATATTGCCGAACGCATCAATGAACTGGGCAGACAGCCCTATACAAGCAGGAAGTTCTTTCATCGGTATCAGGACAGAATCCTCTTTGGTTCCGATGCCTTTCCCTGGGATATGGAAGGGCGTTATCCCTATTATTTCCGCTTCCTGGAAACCTGGGACGAATATTTCGGTTACGGAGGAAGATGGGGCCTTTATGGAATCGGCCTGGAGGATGATATCCTGAGGAAGGTATACTATCAGAATGCGGAAAAGGTGCTCATGCTGGAAGGCTGAGGGAAGCAGGCCGGCAGATACAGTTTTTACTCAGCCGGCTCTTCCGGATCGGGAATAACTACCGGTATTTTGTTCCGGCCAAGGATTTTTCCGTCCTGTGAGATGTATACTATGTTGCACTCAGCACAGTGGTCATGTTCATCCGGACAGCTGTTATACAAGCGGACCTCCAGATAATCGCCTGAATATTCAATTGTTCTTCCGTCAGTCAGGGGGATTCGGCCGCTGGTTTGCTCTGAATCATGATATTCAATATAGGTCTCCTGAAATGTTACCGTTTCCCCCTGGGCTTTTAAGTAATTGGCAGCCATGTTGATGGCTTTCATATCATCCATCCGGGTCAGCAGAAAGCTGCCGCGAAAAGCAGGATCATGAGGATGCTGCATTCCGGAATGAGATTGAAGTTCAGGCTCCTGTGCCTGTTCTGACAGGATGCCGCAGGAAACAGTAAACAGCAGGATTACAGATATGAATAACTTGACTGCAGTCTTATTATACATGATCAACTCTCCCTGTCTTTGCTCTTTAAATAGTATGCAGGGCAGGCAGCGAAGCATTCCACTTTTCCTTACTTACCAATAAAGCAATGATTCAATATACGTTTGTTTAAATGAGTAATTATTATTAAAATGGAGGGACCAAGCAAATGAGTCAAGTGAATAAACTGCCCAAAAGAGAAGAAATACCTGCTGAACTGAAATGGAAACTGGAGCATATCTATCCTGATGAACAGGCATGGGAAGAAGACTACCAATGGGTGAAGAATGCTGTTTCCCGGGCTGCAGAATATAAGGGGACGCTGGGCCGGTCTGCGGAGCAATTGCAGAAGGGCCTGGACTTCTATGCCCTGGTTGCTGAAAAGATTGATAAGCTGTATGTCTTTGCCCATATGAAAAAGGATGAGGATAACAGCAACACAAAGGCACAGGCACTCTTTGACAGAGCCCGGTCGCTCATGGTGGAAGGATCCAGTGCTGTTTCTTTTCTGATGCCTGAGCTCTTAACCGTCCCCGAAGAAAAGCTGAAAAGTTATCTGAATGAAAACGAAGGACTCAGGATATATGATCATTTTCTGGATGAAATAATTCGCAGAAGGGAGCATACACTTTCTGAAGAACAGGAACAAATCCTGGCCATGGCAGGGGAGCTGGCAGCTGCACCGGGCACCATTTTTACCATGCTGAACAATGCCGATCTGCGCTTTCCCAATGTTCATGATGAAAAGGGTGAGGAGATAGAGCTGACCAAGGGAAGATATATTCAGCTCATGGAAAGCCGGAACAGGGAAGTTCGCAAGGAAGCCTTCCAGACCCTGTATCAGACCTATGAGAAGCAGAAAAATACCATTGCGGCCACGCTTAACTCCAGTATCAAGAAGGATGTATTTTTCAGCAGGGTTAGAAAATATGCCTCAACACTGGAAGCCTCTCTTGACGATAACAACATTCCCTTATCTGTATATGACAACCTGATAGAAACAGTCAGCCAAAACCTGGATGCCATGTATAAGTATGTAGCTCTTCGTAAACGGGCCCTCGGAGTAGACGAGCTTCACATGTACGATCTGTATGTTCCCATAGTCAGAGATGTTGAGATGAAAATTCCTTATGATGATGCCAGGAAGATGGTGGCGGAAGGGCTGAAGCCATTGGGTGATGAGTATCTGTCCATACTGCAGGAGGGTTATGCCAATGGATGGATCGATGTTATGGAGAATGAGGGCAAAACCAGCGGTGCATATTCATGGGGCACCTACTCAGCCCATCCCTATGTACTGCTCAATTATCAGGACAATGTGGACAATGTGTTTACCCTTGCTCATGAGATGGGTCATGCCCTTCATACCTGGTTCTCCTCAAAAAACCAGCCCTTTATCAAGGCGGAGTACAAAATCTTTGTAGCTGAAGTGGCTTCCACCCTGAATGAGATCCTTCTGACTGAGCATTTGCTGAATACCCTGGAGGATCCCGGGCAGAAGGCCTATATTCTGAATCATTATCTGGAGCAGTTCAGGGGCACAGTATACCGTCAGACCATGTTTGCTGAGTTTGAAAAAATAATTCATAACATGGAGGAGACGGGGCAGCCGCTTACCTGTGAAAGCATGTCCCGGGTATATCGGGATCTGAATGAGAAATATTACGGTCCTGAAATGCATATTGATCAGGAAATCAGCCTGGAATGGATGCGAATTCCGCATTTTTACCGTTCCTTTTACGTGTACCAGTATGCTACCGGATTCTGTGCAGCCGCAGCCCTGGCCAATAAGATTCTGAACGAAGGCGAGCCCGCTGTGAAGCGTTATATTCAGTTTTTATCGGGAGGCGGCTCTGATTATCCCATCAATCTCCTGAAAATGGCAGGTGTGGATATGACAACAACTGAGCCTGTCGAAACAGCACTGAAGAATTTCTCCGTCATGGTTGATAAACTGGAAAAATTGCTGTAAAGCTGAAAACAGGGAGGAGCAAAGATATGCTTAAAACCGACATACTGATAATACGGGAGCTGGCCAAACAGGCAGCAGAAGTTGCTGCACTTCCGGTGCAGGAAGAAAAACGCGCTTTGTGGCGGAAACTGAACAGCAAGCAGCCGGAGCGGCCTATGGTTATGATAGATCAGGTATGCTGGCATGAAATGAATGTTGACGATGAGCTTACCCTGAGGTGCCGGGATGAGGAACTTAGGGGCTGGGAATATTCTCTCAGGAAAACCCTGTATCAATGGCGGCATTTTCCCGGGGATATGGTAGTGGAGGATTTCGTCCGGGTACCCAAGGCTGTTGAAGGTTTGAATTTCGGTATTCAGGTTGAAGAGACGACTTTGATCACAGATGCATCCAGCGATGTTGTATCCCACTCCTATGTTAATCAGTTTGAAACCATGGATGATCTGGAGAAAATAAAGATGCCGGTTGTAACCCATAACAGCAGGGAAACCGCCAGACGTATGGACCTGGCCGAGGAAATGTTCGGCGGTATACTAAAAATCCGGGAAGAAGGGGCGGTTCCATATGTATCTGTTTGGGATCCCCTTGCCACCTGGATGGGACCGGAAAACATATTGTACGGTTTCTTTGATAATCCGGAACTGATGCGTGCCATAGCAGAAAAAATGGTAAAAGGTTACAATTCCATGCTGGACCAGCTGGAAGACCAGGGACTGCTTTGTCATCCTCAGTCTTACATCCACTGTACAGGAGCCTGGACGGATGAGCTGCCCGGAAGCGGCTTTGATCCGGCAAAGCCGACTACAAGGAACATATGGATGTATGGCCTGGCGCAGGTATTCTCAAGTGTTTCTCCGGCCATGTTTTATGAATATGAGATAGAGATGTGCAGGCCGCTTTTTGAACGGTTCGGGCTGGTTTATTACGGCTGCTGTGATCCGCTTGACGGCAAGATGAATGAAGTCCGGGCTATTCCCAATCTTCGCAAGGTATCCATGAGCCCATGGGTGAACAAGGAGCGCGGAGCGGAGGAAATTGGAAAGGATTATGTATATTCCTGCAAGCCCAATCCTGCCCATCTTGCATCTGTTACCTTTGACGAAGACCTTGTAAGGCGCGATTTGATGGAGACAAAGAAGATTTGCGAGCAGTATGGCTGCCCGCTGGAATTCATCTTAAAGGACATAAGCACAGTTGCATATCAACCTCAGCGGCTCTGGCGCTGGGCAGAGATTGCCATGGAGGTCGCACAAAGCTGAATCCATAAATCATAAGAGGCATACATGAAATCATAAGAGGCATACATGGAAGGCAGTTCCCATATATGCCTCTTTAATCTTTCTAAACTCAACCTTCTGACGAAACCTCTTCCATTATTTCTGTATGCTTTGCCAGCTTCATATCCCAGTCCAGGGTATCCTTGCCCAGCAGATAGAGCAAGGGACAAAAACGCAAAACTCCTTCAGCAACCTTCATGGAACCGAGTATGGTCAGGGTTTTGGAGGAACCCATTATACCAAAGCCCAGTAAGGCAAGTCCGCCGGCAATCCGGCAGTAAGCATCCAGTTCACCTACATTTTTTATCATAGGATTCACCATCCTTTCACGTTGTTACAAAGTGTCTGTCATTATTTTGCCCAAAGGATGGTCAGGTATTACATGCAGGAAAGACTGCAGCCAGGACTTCATGGTTTTGCAGACGATTGCTGTTCCGGTGCATTTGTTTGATACAAAATGGATGTTGAAAGCAAATTATTCTGGTAATAAATGGATGTATTTTTTGCTCCGGCTCTGTAAGCAGCCTCCTTCAGGCGCTGAAAGTCGCGGGAGTAGTCAAAGTCATCGGGATTGACCGGTGTCAGTCCTATTGGTTGATAATAATGCAGGAGATCTGTTTCCAATATCAGGTCGGAAATGGTCAGTTGTTCCTTTGCCTGTTCTCTTAATACCTCCATTTCATTATAGATGACCTCGTTGTCATCATCTATCATATCTCCGGTGCGGGAATCATACACATTATCCCCGATAAAGGAGTAATCGGGTGTTATGATGTCTCCGTTACGGAAGACAACAATTTCCTTTTTACCGGCCGAAAGAAGATCCTGACCCATTAATATATAAGGTTGAGTATCAATACCCAGCAGATGGAGCAGGGTAGGAAGTACATCTATCTGGCCGGCGTAAATATCGCTTTCAAAGCCCTTCCCGTAACCGGGTATATGGATAATCAGGGGTACCCGTTTCATTTGGGCGTCATCAAATTCAGTCCAGGAATCCTCATCCCTTCCCAGCAAAGGCGCCAGGGTTTTGTTTCTGGAATCCGAAATACCGTAATGATCCCCATAAAGAACTATAATCGAGTTCTCATAGATGCCGGCTGATTTCAGGTAGTTGAAAAACTCCTCCAATGCCTGATCGGTATAATTGGAGGTGGCAAAGTATCCGTTTACAGAATCGTCCGATGTATCTGCCTGAGGGAATGAATCATTGTTTTCATCATAGGGAAAGGGATAATGGTTGGACAGGGTGATGAATTTGGCGTAAAAAGGCTGCTGCAAATGCTCAAAATACCTAACCGACTGTTTAAAAAACAGCTTGTCCTTGAGCCCGTATTCCGTTGAATTTTCCTCGGTCAGCATAAAATCGCCGGCATCAAAGAAGTATTCGTAGCCCAGATGCTGATACATATCGTTCCGATTCCAGAAGGAACCCGAATTACCGTGAAAAGCGGCACTGGTATAGCCCGCCTTGCATCGCAATATATGGGGAAGAGCATAGTAGGTATTGTCAGCGTTTTTTACAAATGCTGCACCGCGGTGCAGCCCAAACAGGGATGTTTCCATCATCAATTCTGCATCACTGCTTTTACCCTGGCCGACCTGGGTAAAGAGATTGGAAAAACTAATGCTGTCCGGGCTGTGATAAAGTTCATTTAAAAAGGGGAGAACCTCCCACTGCCTGCCTTCATTATCAGTGTAATTATAATCGATGAGAAACTGCTGAATGCTTTCCATGTGGATCATAATAAGGTTACGGCCTTTGGCCAAACCGAACATTTTTCGATTCGGGGCAGCATGATTTCCGGAAACGTAAGCTAGCACCTCCTCCAGATCGCCCTTTTCCGGAACAGAAGAAAAGGCTGCTGACTTAAGGGTCTGAACGCCGTCATATACGGCAAAAGCGGGGATACCAAGGTATTTTACAATATAATTTCTATCGAAGGTGCGCGTCAGCAGCATAGGCCTGCTGATTTCCGCCAGACCAAGATTAATCAGAAAAATGACCAGGGAACAGATAAGTGCCTTTCTTCCTGTCGGTTTGGAAAAAAACATCCTTTCGTCCGCCTCTGCCAGGGGAGAGTTTCTTTTTCTCAGTAACATAAACAGGAAGGGCACATCGACCCAGTAGAACAGGTCATACCAATTCATCAGTGCAATTGTTCCGGTAATGAAATTTTCACCGCCTACAAAAATACTACTAGCACCAAGTATCGTGGAGAAGGTGAGAAAATCAGTAAACTCCCGGTAGTAGAGAACATTGGCATATAAAAAGAGGGTGCTTAGGATATATAAGCCCAGAAGATACCTGTGGCCCCTTTTTGCATTTTTGGCAAATAAACTCAGGGCAAGCAGGAATATGGTGCCTGCCATGGGATTGATCAGAAGGATGAAATGCTGATACCATCCCTTTACACCCAAATCAAAATCAATGAAATAGCTGAAACAAGTTTTGGCCCAAATCAGTATAACAGCCGGCAGGAAAACACATCGGTATTTATAATAAAAGAGACGGACTTTTTGCCTCATAAGGATTTTCCTCCTAACTCCTCTTTTATGGAAGGGGCTATACATTAAACCGGAACAGTATTACGTCCCCGTCTTTTACTTCATATTCCCTTCCTTCCGAGCGGACCAGGCCTTTTTCCCTGGCAGCAGCCATGGAACCCGATTCCATCAGAGTGTCATAATCAACCACTTCAGCCCTTATAAAGCCTCTCTCAAAATCTGAATGGATTTTACCTGCAGCCTGGGGTGCCCTGGTTCCCCTCTTTATGGTCCAGGCGCGGACTTCTTCAGGTCCGGCTGTAAGGAAGCTGATCAGATCAAGAAGCCGGTAACATCTTCTTACCAGCCGATCAAGACCGGATTCGGGAATACCCAGTTCCCGCAGAAACAACAGTTTTTCCTCTGCATCCAGCTGGGCGATCTCCGCCTCCACTTTGGCACTTATAATAAGAACCTCGGATTGCTCCTTTTCGGCATAATTCATGACCTGCTGCACCATGGAATTGGACTCCGAGCCGGAAAGCAGCGCATCCTCCGCAATATTAGCCGCATATATAACCGGTTTCGAGGTAAGCAGAAACATCTGCTTCAGCATCTGCGCTTCCTCATCGGTGCAGGCAAGGTTACGCGCAGGTATACCCTTTTCCAGATTGTTCTTAACTCTCTCCATAAGGTCCAGTTCCGCCTGATACTTTCTGTCGCCTTTCAGGGCCTTGCGTACGCGTTCCATGCGTTTCTCCAGGCTTTCCAGGTCGGCAAATATGAGTTCCAGGTTAATTGTTTCAATATCCCGGATGGGATCTACCGTCTCATCCACATGGGTGATCTTATCATCCTCGAAACAGCGCACCACATGAACAACAGCATCCACTTCGCGGATGTGGGCCAGAAACTTGTTGCCCAGACCTTCACCCCGGCTGGCGCCTCTTACCAGGCCGGCGATGTCTACAAACTCAATAACCGTAGGGGTAACCTTTTTGGGATGGTATATCCCGGCAAGCTTGTCCAGCCGGTCATCCGGAACAGCCACCATGCCTACATTGGGTTCTATGGTACAAAAGGGGTAATTCGCTGATTCAGCTCCCGCTTTGGTTATGGCATTGAACAATGTGCTTTTGCCTACATTGGGCAGGCCTACAATTCCCAGTTTCATTTTACTTCCTCCGTCCTTCCAGGTTGTCCAAATCTTAATTATATACCATCAGGCGTAGGTTTACAATCAAGAAAGGAATTTAAAGCGATGCCGGCAGCATAAATTACCGGCACTACAGAACTATTTGCAGAAGTGCAGAAAAGACGATTCCGGTCAGCACAGTGAGGAAGAGATTCTTGGTTTTTACAGCAAGAATGATGCAGGGTATGGCAGCTATAAGGGCTTTATTGTACAGGGAAAGATTTACAGCGCCTTCGGATATAAGAAGCGAAGGCAGGAGGAGAGCTGACAGCACGGCAATGGGAATCTGCTTCAGCCAGCGGACTACCAATGGCGGCAAAGATATGCGGGTCAGCACTACCAGGGGCAGAACCCGGGGAAGCTGGGTAACAAGGCTCATTCCGATTATTATTAGAAACATATCAGGCTTCATCATCCAGACACACTCCTACAAAAGCCGCTGCCACGGTTGCAGCTATTATATTAAAATTATCCTTTAAAAGAAAGGTAAATGCCAGGGACAGCGAGCCGCCGGCCAGGGCTACAATAATATCCTTTCTGCTTTTCATTTGCATGAATAAAAGGCCTATAAACATGGCAGGCAGGGCAAAATCCAATCCCCATTTCTCAGGACTGGAAATCCCGCCGCCCAGCAGGCAGCCGATCACGGTGCTGGCTATCCAGCTTGCCTGAGACAGGCTGTTAAGCCCCAGGTAGAACCGGGCGGAGACCTTTCCCGCAGAGGCCTCCGGGTAACCGGCAGCATAGGTTTCGTCGGTAATGCCCAGGCTGATCAGGGAAAGCACGGGGGTGGAAAGATGCTTCAGGAAGGGGGCCAGGGAAGCGCTCATCAACAGATGTCTTAGATTCACCAGGAAGGTGGTAAAAATGATGGCTGCAGCTGCCGCTCCGGATGCAATCATGGCTGCTGCTATGAATTGCGCAGAACCTGCATATACAAGAAGAGACATGAAAAAGACATCCGCCGCTGTCATACCCTGCTGTGCAGCCAAAATTCCAAAAGCAAGACCGATGGGCAGATAACCAAGGGCAACCGGAACAGCTGCCTTCCATCCCTTTATAAGTTCATTCTTCATCTGTTGTTCTCCTGTCTGATAGTATTCCAACCATGTATACTAAGTGAATAAAAAGTATTTTTATTCAGAATCTACAGGTTCAATTAATATACTATCTTAAAGCAAATTGCAGACTAAGGCAAGAATACATAATTCTTAATTTCCTTTGGCAGATGTTTTACTTACTGGAAATTGTTTAATAATAAAGAAGGTATGAATTGTATAAACATAAGAAAAGGAGTGTAGAATATGGGAACGGCACAGTATACCTATGAGTATGTAATCAGTTACGCAATAATAATTGAACAGCGGGGCATTAAGCTATATGAGGATGCTGCCAATGAACTGGATTACGAGCCGGCAAAAAACATACTTCTTCATCTGGCAGAGCAGGAAAGAATGCACGAAAAATACTTTATGAAGCTGAAGGATGAAATGAACAGCAGCCGAAGACTGGAACTCAATGATGAAGCAGTTGGTTACCTGAGTGTATTGGTTGAAAGCGAAATCTTACCCGAAGATAACAGGCCCTTTAATGAAAGATTCAAAACCCTTCAGGACGTAATAGAATTTGGAATGCAGACTGAAAAGGATTCCATACTGTTTTATACACAGCTTTCCATGCTGGATTGGGATGAAGGTACAAAAAAGGTGCTGCATACCATTATACAGGAAGAGAAAAAACATCTCATTCAACTGGTTGAGCTAAGGAACTTAATAGAAGAGCGGGACGTATACTATTAATTGATTTAAATTGGGTACTGTATATGATCGTAAAGACAGCAGCATAAAAATTGTACTCTCCGGGAGTACAATTTTTATGCCCTGCAATATCCAATCTGAATCCGGTTTTAAAAAATGGCAGTTATTAAGCTAAAGCCAGGTAAAAAACAGAATTCCAAGTATTGCGCTTATGATTATCATTAATGCAGGATGAATTTTCGCTTTCATGATTCCTATCAGGCTGATGGCGAAAATAGCTATGCTTTTCCAGCTGATATCCCTGAGCAGATCTTCCATAGCATCGGGATAGAGGGCATTTTTCAGAATGAGGAAGGTGGAGGAAGCGATAAGCCCGATCACAGCCGGCCTCAAACCTTTTAAAACACCCTGAACAATGGGGTGGTCCTTAAACTTAGTAAAGTATTTGGCAACCAGCACTACTATTATGAAGGACGGAGTTATGACGCCCAGGGTTGCTGCTGCCGCCGCGGTGAGGCCCCCCTGTTGAATTCCTATAAAGGTGGCAGAATTTATGGCAAAGGGGCCGGGAGTCATCTCGGAAATGGCTATAATATCAATAACCCCCTCCAGGGTAAGCCAATTGCGCTGGGTAATCTCCTGGGTAATGAGAGGGATCATGGCATAGCCGCCCCCAATGGTAAACAGGCCTATTTTGGCAAAAACAAGAAAAAGTTCAATCATTATATGCATCAGCTCTTCTCCTTTTTCTCAGCTTTTTTCAAAGAGCGGACTGAAACGGCAGTCAGCCCAAGTACACCGGACACAAGAAGTATGACAATGGCCGGTGCGCCGAATACTGTCAGTGCCAGAAAAGAGGCAATTGCCAGGGCCAGACCGTACCCATTCCTGATTCCGGTATTTCCCAGCCTGAGTACAACGTGGAACATAAGAGCTGCGACACCTGCCTGTATTCCATGAAATGCCTCATTTACATAGGGATAATCCTTAAAATTGTATAGAAACAGGGCAATAATGGATATTATTATATAGGATGGCAGTACCACGCCCAGCGTGGCGGCAACTGCACCTGCCCAGCCGGCTACCCGGTACCCTACAAAGGTGGAGGAGTTTACCGCAATGACACCGGGAACTGACTGTACAACCGCGAATATGTCGATGATTTCCTCTCTCTCTATCCAATGGTTTTTCTCTACTATTTCCCTTTCGATGTAGGGGATCATGGCATATCCGCCTCCAAAGGTAAAGGCGCCTATTCGAAAAAATACGGTGAAGAGTTTAAGAATTTTGCTTGGTAACTTTACATCCATATACTATTCTCCTAATAAAAATTCACTTATAATAGTATAAAGCCGGGAGGCCGGTTTGGCAAGGAGAAACCCTGCCTGCTTGACATGACTGTACGTGATTAATACAATGGAATCGTAAATGTAGATAATACATTTACATGAGGAGGACAAAAACATGAGTCACATTCACTTGCCGGATGGTGTTATACCGCCTTTCTGGTGGATTACCGGCCTTATCTTATGCCTTGCCCTGCTTTGGATATTTGCCGGAAGAATTAAAAAAGATGAGGTCCGCCGAAAAATTCCCTTTGCCGGGGTAATAGGTGCCCTGATGCTGATCTTTATGTCTGTACCCCTCGGCATCCTGCCGGTGCATCTGAATCTGGCTGTGCTCTGCGGCATTCTGGCCGGTCCGGGTCTCGGTTTTGTTGCTGTATTTGCGGTCAACACAATTCTTGCCCTTATCGGGCATGGAGGGTTTACGGTAATAGGCCTTAATACCCTTCTGATGGGCGGTGAAGCCATACTGGGCTATTATATTTTCCGGGCTGCGTCCGGCAGACTGGGCAGTGCCTCCTCTGCTGTAACTGCCAATATTCTTGCCCTTCTTTTGTCAACTGTCCTTATGATATTGATTGTAGGAACATCTGTTGGTCTTGGGGAGGCTCTGCTCCCCCATGACCATACCCATGAATCGGTACATGCCGGTGAAGATCATATTGATGACAGGGAAAACAATAGTGAGTCCCATTCCGGGGAGATAAAGGATGCGAGATTTCTTTTCTTAACCGGCTGGACAGCAGTCATTGCAGTCATTCTTGCGGGCATATTGCTGGAATCACTGGTAACAGGGCTTATCGTAAGTTTCTTTTCAAAGGTCAGGCCGGATCTGCTGAAGCCGGCGGCGGAAGGGTAAAGGAGAGAGATAAATGCACATAGCTGCTATTGATCATATGGCCAACAACGGTGACAGCTTTCTTCACAATGCCCGGCCCATCACCAAGGTTAGCATGGCACTCTTGTTTTTAGTAAGCCTGATTGTTACAAACCATATATTTAAGGCACTTATTTTACTGGCCATTCCCATTGCTCTGATACTTCTGTCCAGGGTGAATGTCAGGGAAATACTGCATCTGGCTGCATATCCACTTGTTTTCAGTATCCTCTTTGCACTTATCCGGATACAGCAATCATGGGTGGCAGGCCTGCTGGTCATGACCAAGGCTTTGGGAGCAGCACTTAATATGCTGCTTCTTATTGCAACCACATCTTATACGGATCTATTC
>FZPS01000142.1_pt323 | contig 17513 bp, 18 predicted proteins | sample 1817821 | NCBI WGS metagenome assembly FZPS01 (sample SAMEA104158645, study PRJEB21678) | metagenome | place: Germany | collected 2015-04-21
GTCGTAGTATGAATATCTTTTACTTCCTTACTAACAGTATCAATACTTTTGGATAATCGATCCCAACGTTCTTTATAACGTCTAAATTCAGTATCTAAATATTTTAATTCTTGGTGAATTATTGAAGCATATTTATCACGTTCAATATTTTTTATAATTATTTGGATTGTAGTTAGGGTACTAATTAAGGTAGTTGGTGAGGTAATCCAAACTTTCTTTTTATAAGAATAATCTATTAAGTCTTGATGATAAGCATTAATCTCAGCAAATATAGCTTCAGCTGGTAAAAATAAAATAGCTTGATCAGTTGTTACCCCTGGTATAATGTATTTAGTAGCTATATCATCAATATGCTTTTTCATATCTTGTTTAAAAATTTTTTCGGCATTCGCCCGAACTAACTCAGAATTTTCCCTATTAACCATTGTTTGATAATTTTCTAATGGAAATTTAGAATCAATAGCAATTTGTCCTAATGGCTCTGGTGCAAATAAAACACAATCAGCAATTGTACCATTATTAAATGAATATTGTAATTGGTATATCTTATCATTATTATTTCCAAATACACTACTCATTATGTGGGCTAGATTGACTTCTCCAAATACTCCTCGAGATTTTTTATCAGTTAAAACACTTTGTAATGAAACAATATCATTTGATAGTATATCTATCTTTTTTTGTGCTTCATCAATTTTGGCAAGTCTTTCTAATACTGACACAAAGGTTTTATTAGTCTTTTCAAAATTTTCATCTAAACGTTCATTAACACGTTCATTTATCAATCTTAATCGATATTCAATTTTTTCATTTAATTGATTAAAATCTTCAGTTAAATCACGACTAAAATTATTTTTGAAATCACCAATCTCTTTTATCATACTAGTTTCTAATCTACCTAACCGCTCAGTAATATTTGATTCATTAATGTTTTTAAAAAGTGAAACAGTAACTAATATTATAATAATAACTAATAATCCAATCATTATATATTCCATATTATTTCATCCTCCAATTTGTTTTTCTATATATCATATGTTTTTGACCTATATTTATTATATCATGTATCCTTTTAGATGTGAATTAACTAAATCTTATTCAATTGAAATTATAATCTAGCATTTTAATTAATAAATAAAAAGATAAGAATTAATCTTACCTTTCTAATATCCAACTTTCATAACCACCATTAATATTAACAACCTTGTAACCTAATTTTGATAATCGGTTGCAAACAATTATACTACGAGTGCCACTTTGACAATATATATAATATATTTGATATTTATTGAGATATTTTTGTGGTTCAGTTAATAATAAGTTTTTTGGTATATTCTTTGCTCCAGAAATATGATTATTATTATAACTTTGAATACTTCTAATATCAATAATTTGTCCGCCAAGGTCATATTTTAGAAGATCTGATACGGAAATATTTGATATCATATCTACCACCCTACTTTATTATATGTTAGAGCAATAATAAAATAGGGTTTAAACGTTTATATTTTAATTTTTTAATCGTCACCGAAGAAATCATCAAAAAATTGATCATCCGTAATAATGTCTTTGTTTTTAGTTGTTGTTATATTTTCAACATTTTTTTCAATTTTTAAATCAGAACTAGGTGTTATTTGAGGTTTTACTATTTCCTGTGGTTCTTCAACCATCTGACTAACAACCTTTGGTCTTGGTTGAATAACTGGAGTTTCAAAAGGAGTTTCAGGTTGTGAAGTTCCTGGGTTATTTAGTTTTACTTCTTGTTCTTTTTCACGACGTTCTTCTTCTTCTAATTCAGCAATTTTTTGATCAATTCTCTTAATTAAATCATCCATATTCGTTTCCGAAATAGGTTTTTTAGCTGATCCTGAAAACAATCCTCCAAACTCGTTCCCCATAATACTATTAGCATCTTGAAAGGCTTTTTTTCGTTTGTTTTCAACAAAACTTTTCAAATCAAAGACTTCAACAGCTTGTTTTTCACGAGTTGGGTAACCACTTTTTTCTAGATTTTCGCCCCAATCCATTTTAAAGTTTGGAGTTAACTTGGTTTTAAAAGGCATCATTCGTGTACGAACAATAATTGTTTCCCATTGTTTTAGTCGTTGTAAATCACTAACTGTTACCAAAGGAGTGCTAGCTGTTTTATCTTTTTCCTTGGATTTAACTTCCCCACACATTTTACTAATTTCTTCTAAAGCACTTAGTTCACTACTTATAAGGTAAATAATGTTTCCACAGTTACCTTTAATTGTTTCACCATTTTCTTTACCATATACTTGGTATAGTTGGGCAAAGTTTTGAATAATAAAACTAAAACGGATATTTCTACTTCGAGCTGCCGTTACCATTGTTGTAACATCTTTTAATGGGGGCATATTTGCAAACTCATCTAAAATAAAGTTCGTACGATATGGTAGTTTTCCACCACTTTCTTGGGCAACATCAATTAATGTTTCATAGCATTGTTTAATAAAAATCGTAACTAATGAGTGATATGTCTTTTTTTCATCTTGAACAACAATAAACACTGCTGTTTTTTTTCGTCCGATGTCTTTCATATTAAAATCATTATGAGATAACATCTCTGATATATTTTCTCTTGAAGAAAATAATTTTATTTTTTGTTTGAATACCGATAAAATACTACCTTTAGTTTCTGTTGGTGCATTTATCGTACTAGCAACGTTTATATAAGCTGGTGAAATGGGATCTTTATCCTTAAAATATTCTTTAATGTAATTACTGCCTAAATATTTTTCTTCACCAACTGTTGTCATGTAATTAATACTATTTAAATTTATTTCATTTTCTGTTGCATCTTCAAACAAGGCCAAAGACAATCCCGCAAAATAATCAGCTGAAGTTCTTTCCCAAAAGGGATCTTGATTTTGAGATGCTTCATCATAAAGAATATTCATTGCTAAGTCATCAAGTAACTCATTAGCCTTATCTTGATTTCCCTCTTGATACAATGTATATGGTAAAAAAAGAGGATTCCAAGCATTACCTTTTTGAGGATCTCGGAAATTAAGTAGTACTATATTGTACCCTCTCTCTCTTAAAAGGTTAGCGTTTTCTTCATAAATTTCACCTTTAGGGTCAGTAACAATCATTGACTCACCTCTTTTAGCTAATAATTTAACTAATGGATGAACCATGATTTGAGTTTTACCACTACCAGTTGAACCAATGATTAGATTGTGATATTCACCATCATCAACCCAAACTTCACGACCATTATTAATTAATGGAACACCTGCTGCTTGCGTTTCCTTAGCATGATGATTTACATATTTTAATTGTGCTTTAAACTCCTTATCTTTGGCCCATCTTGAGTAACCTTTTTCTGACTTTGGAGAAGTTGAAAATCCAAAACCTTTCTCTCTTTCAAAGAAATAAGAAGAAACACTAGTTAATATTATTATTATTGCCAATAAAAAGAAAACCATTGTCGGTGCAAAAAAGTCTTTTGAAAAAACGGGAAATGGATTAAATCCATGAAAGGTTCCCTCTTCTAAAAAAATTGAAATGTTTAAAATACCAATTGCAACAACATAAAATAATACTAAAGAGAATAAAAGAAACACAATAACATCCTTTGAATCTGCTCTAAATTTTAACTTCACTTTTTCACCACCTATATTGAATTGTTTTTTTTATATACTACATAAAAATAAAGTCCTGACCCAATAATTATTACTAGTGCTAACGAAATTGGAATTAATACTTTTTTATTTAATAAAATAAAGTCTATTAATATTATATCATATCTCTTCTCATGACTCATCTTAAAATAAATGCTTTTAGTTTCATCTTTAAATGTGATGCTCCATTCTAAAGTATTGTTTTTCTCATCAAAATTATCAGCATTACTTTCAATAATTTTGTTATGTAACCTTATTTTAACATTAATACCATCAATAATAAAGTCAGGGTCTGCCATTTCAGGTTCAGCAAATAAATTACTATATAGATATCTTCCAACCGTTTCAAAAGTAATATACTCACTATTTTCTATAATTGAAATATCATCAAATAGTTCACCATATATAGTTGAGTTTTGATATTCCTCAAAAGAAGTGTGCCATTTATCCATTTGAACATATGATACTTCCTTACCTATTTTATAATCAAAATTATATTTTTTATATTCTTCAACATCACTATATGATGTTATTTGATTTTTAAAATACTCTTTGATATTTACTACGTTTTCTGGTAATTGATCATTTTTCATAAATAATTTTACATTTTCTTTTATTTTATGATTGGATGTAACAAGCAAGTTATAATCAGCGGAACAACCACTAACTATAAATACTATAATTATTAAAACAACTTTTTTTAATTTTTTCATTATATCATCCTCTCTCAAAGTACCACATACCACTATTAACATGATTTAACACATAATTTTTAATCTGTTCTTTAGTATAAGTGACATTAGTTTTTGTTCTGCTTCCAGGGTCTAATATTTTTATATTATTATTACCATCTATTGAATCAATAACAATAAAATGCCCCCTACCAGATGGATTAAAGTGACCGTTTTTAACACTAACTATAATTGGTTTCCCACTTTTCAAAATTGAAACGACATTATCAATTGTACGATTGGTTACGGCTGTGGCGTTGATTTTGAAATGCTTCTCTACTTGAGAAGCAGTAAAGAAAGCACTTGAAGTTCCACTACCATTAATTCTATAACCAGTATTTTTACAAATATAATTAGCTACCGTTGTAGGATCCATGTTATATCCAAGTTTTACTGCAACCATAGCATACGAAGTTGGCAAGCATCCTGACGTTGCTATTGTAGCTTGCACTCCACCAGTTCCAGTCATACCACTACAATATTTAACATGGGCAAAATTACCTTGATTATAATATATTGTAGTTGGTGTATTACTCAAATACTGAATTCCCCTTGATAAGATCATTTAATATCGGTTCAGGGTCAATCGGATTTCTCTTTTCATCTTGAATTTCAAGATGCAAGTGAGGGCCTGTGGAAGCACCGGTACTTCCAATTTCCCCTATTTTTTGACCACCACCTACTTTGGCTCCTTTAACTGTATTAATAACTGACAAATGGGCATATAAAGTATAATAATCGGCTTCCCCATTACCATCAACGTCGTGTTGAATAAGAACATATTTTCCGTAACCTAGAGCGCAACCATTAGCTTGACATCCAGCATGAATAACTTCTCCGTCAGCTATTGAATATACTGGCTGTCCATGAGCACGCGGTAAATCAATTCCCTTATGCATTCTATAATCATTATAAATAGGATGATGACGCATTCCAAATTTTGAACTAATTCTAAATTTACCTTCACTATTCAAAGGAATAGGAAATGTTGGTGGACCTGGTACATATGCATAATTGATGTTGTCAGAATCGCCCTTGTCACCTTTTAAATGTTCATACGTTTTTTTTTGGTCAAAGATTTCAGTAATCATTCTTTCAATAAGAACTTCCTGTCTATCTGTATCAGCATTTTTATAAGCACATTTATCACATTGATTGTATGGTTCAAGTGGTAAGAAGGTTTTGCGCAAATATGTCTTATAGCGTTCATAATTAATAAATCTTGTCATAATTGGTATTGATATTTGGTCTTCTCCACAAGTATTAGTTAAATCTGAATTTTTAACAATGTCATATAATCTGCGTAAGGCATTATCATGCTTGAGTTCATGAAACTCATTTCCAATATCTGCTACAAATTTATTTTGATCTTGTTTTGCATATTCAATCATTAGTTGCACTATTTTTATAACATTAACTTTTTTTACAGTAAGTGTAACATTATCTACTAGGGAATGTTTTAAAACATTCCAAAAATCTTCAAAAGATTTTCTAGCTTCTTCACCTAACTCACTCCATTCATCCCATTCGCCAGTAAAAATTGCTTCTATAATACTAGGCGGAGTATCAAGACATTTTGTTGTAAATTTAACATCAACTAAATGTCCCAGCAATTTCTTTTCTCCTAAATAAATTGGGTCAGCTTTACCAACTTTATCATTGGCAACAATATAAAAACTACGCAACTGATTTGAAGGAATAACTGGATCTTTATCATTATATTTATACTCTGTATATTTATCTGAATCATCATATTGATAAGATTCAGGTTTTACAATTGTACCATAATGTATTGTTGCTGCAATAAGTGGAATGTCCAACTCACCTTCTTTGTTATTGAGTGTTTCATACCAATCGTATTCTTCCTTTAAGTTTTTAAAAAAAAGGGTTTCGGAGTCACCCCAGCCTTCTAAGGTTATAAAGTTTATAAACTTATCTATAGTATCTAGAGCTTCTTCCTTTTTTTCAGCTATATACATAATAGGCATCATTATTATCGTAATAGCAACTATAGCAAGTAAAAACCAAACTAGTATTGGTGCGACAGCAGTTATAATAGGCCAATACTTTTTAACCTTCATGTCTTTATCAGCTATATCAGCAGTATTACCACTGCCACCTAAACCGGGTATCTGTCCTGAAGAACCACCTGCAGAAGGCATAGGAGATTCATTTGGGCTATCAGCACCCTTAGGGGCTGTTTCGGGCACAGGTGCCCCTCCCTCTGAAACTCCTGCACCTCCAGAAGTTAATCCTTTTTTAGCATTTAAAAGAGGTTTTGCAGTATCAACCAACGGTTTCGCTCTACTTAAAGGTTTTCTTATTGCAGGATGATCAGCTACTTTATTTAATGTTTTTTTTACCATTGGATGATCAGCCACTTTATCAACGGCTAAATCGGATACCACTGGCGGAACGCCGTGTGCTTCCAGGGCTGTTTTACCAGCTTCTTTACCTACTGTATTTACAACATCCCTAGAATTTTGTTTTTCCTGTTCCTTTTTTGAAGGTTGAGGCTGTTGCTCACCTTCTAGCTTATTTTTATCATCCACAAAATCACCACCAATTATAAATAACTTTTAAACGTTATAATCCCCCACCACTTCCAAAAGAGTCTAGCTCCTGTTCGGTAGCAATTATATTAATTCTCATTCTGCGGCTTCCGCAAACAAATAAGGCTTCTCCTTGATTATATCTCTTAATACTTTCTTTTTCATTATCATTTAAATCTATTAACTTACCTAAATCTTCAACAGCTTGCTTTCTAAGTCCCATAACAAGATAATAAGAAGCATTATCAAAGATTGCTTTCCCTTGAGTAATAACACTTGGATCTGAAAAATCACTTGGTTGTTGGGTAATTATAATAGTTCCTGTATTGTATTTTCTTGAACGTCTTTGTACTTGCGCTAAAAAGTCAGCACCTAAGGTATTATTTCCACTTAATAAAACGTGAGCTTCATCAACCATTAAAATAGTATTAATAGTTTTGTTTAAGGTTAAACCCCAAGCATATTTCAATATGTTAAAAAACAAGGCATTTCGAATATTAGTGTCAGCGTTCATTAATTCTCTAATATTAAAAACAATAAAGTTACTTTGCGGGCTAATTGTTGTGTGACCATCAAAATAATATTTCAATTCTTTTACAATTGGTCTTACTTTAAGCTCTAGTCGTTCCAATATTTCTTTTTCATGACTTTGTTCAGGCATAGATAAAAGTCGTCCTCTTATTGTAGCATAAACATCTTTGAAGGTTGGATAGTCTTTTGAAGAAAACTTTGTATAATCTGTATTAAAATCCATACCAAATCGACGATACGTATCTTGAACAACTTCGCTAAATAAAGTAATAATATCTTCGTCTATTTTGGGATCATAATATTTAAGAAAAGCTTTTAATGTTTGCAACGTCCTAGTCAATACGGTATAGCCTAGTCCTTGCTTTGCCTCTTCTTCATCATAATCCAAAACAACTTCTAGTGGGTTTATCATTCCAAATTCCCCACCTTTTCCAAGGTCAATGAAATCTCCACCGTATAATTTGGTCATTTCTTCTAATTCACCTTCTGGATCTATAACTATTATTTGATTACCATTTCGAATGTTAGTTCTTAATATCATTTTTGCTGCAGTAGATTTACCACTTCCAGATGTTCCTAAAATAATCATATTGGCATTATTTCTGTTATGTTCCTTACGTACTTGATATAAAAATTGATTAAATAATATAACACCTCCAGAAAAATCTACTCCTAATAAAGTTGATAATCCAGGATCCTTAATACTATCAAATATGAATGGAAACATAGCAGCCATCGTTGTTGATGGAATTGGTGTACCAATTCTTTTTTCAATATCTTGTTCCGGGTAAATAGGAATGATTGATTTTAAAACTTTCTCTTGTTCGAAGCGCAGTGGAAAAGCACGCATTTCCATTGCATCAAGATAATTTCTAACTTGCATTTTTTTGCTAATTAGTTGTTCATCTGAATCAGCTGTTATCATAATATGCATTTGAAAATCATAAATTTTTGATTGATTAGCTGCTAACATTTGAATAAAATACTCTAACGATTCATAATCTTGTCTAATTCTTTCTTGAATAGTACGATCATTTTCTTCTTGATAACGTTGTTTTAAATCTGCAATTTCCTTATTAAGCATTTTAGTTATAACACTAAAAGGTAATGGGATATGTTTAATTACAACCTTAACACCAGACATGCTAGTTAATGAAGACAAATAACCAGGGTTAATAAACTTAGGGTATGATACCACAGTCAATATTGTTGCATGTTTATCACTTATAACAAAACTATTTGGCTTAAACTCAAGACCCTTTGGTGCCACTTGATTTTTAATATCCATTATCCAATCACCGTCCCAAAATTAGTTGTTTGTCCACCATTCAAGAAGTTATCTAAAATTATTCTTAAATCATCATTAGTAACTTGACGTGATGATAGTCCAGCACTCGCAAACGAATTAATTAAAACCCTAATTCGTTTTTGAATTAAATCATTATCTTTTTCTTTAAATAATAGATAATACTCCGTATCAACAACATTATTACTCATAAACATATTGGCTTTACCAATATCTTCCATTATTAACTTTCGTCTTGCTTGATTTGTAACAGAATTATAAAGTAATTGTAATTGTGATAAATAAACATTAATATCAACTGGACGATCTGCTGCTATAATCCAAAACTCATAATCAATAACGTTATAAACGTTTTTCAAGTTAATAATAATACTGTTTTGCATGTCCCTATCAAGAATAAAAATGTTACGGGGCATTATTTTTATTCCAGTTACTTTTAGATTGTTTTCTAAGATAATCATCCCATTAGTTATACTTTTTATAGGAATATCATCATTAGTGTATTTGCTTTTCATTTTCTTCGTCATATGTGAAACACCACCCTTTCCAAACAAACTTTTGTCTACTCGTATAAAACGTTATTGCATTTTTAAATACCGTAAATACATTGTGGTAATTCGGTACTGGTAAAACTAAAAAACCAGTTATAAATCCAGGCATTATTGCCAATACAGTTATCGCAAGATTGTTTATCGGTAAGATTAGTAGGAAAAATAAAGTTGTTCCCAATCCTGAAGAAAACATTATCAAATCAAACTTATTAAACAGTCCAAAATATAACATTGATTTTTTAGAATTGGCTGGTATTAAAAAATCATTATCCATTTATTATCACATCCCCTTTATTATTCTATATTTTAGGTGGTTTAGGACCCTTAGCGATACTTCTAGCTTTTTCAATTTTAGCATCATCAGTATAAATTTGACTAACATACTCATGAGTCTTTTCACTAGCATTTACCGCTTTGCTTTGTTTGTTAAACTTCTCTCGAGCTTCTCTAAGATCAGCAGCTAATTGCGAGTTTGTAGGATCAGCATTTAATTTAGCTTGAATAAGGGCATACTCTTGTTCATAATCTTTCAGCTTGTCCTTAGCTTTGTCTACTTCTATCTTAGACCTTATAAACTCTTCGTGTTTAAATACCTTATGATATGTTGCTTTAATAGCAGCATCGGAAGAATAATCTAATTTTATTCTATTTGATCTAGTACCAATTTCATGTAATTCTTGAGCCTCTTTTAATGAAAGCCTTCCCGACTTTCTTTTACTACGTACATCTTCTTTTTCTTTCCTTAAAATCGAACTAGCTGTATCACCTGTATAATTGTCGGTACCAGTAATTCCTGATGCTGACCATCTACCTCTTGCTTCAGTTCCTGCAGCATCCATTCTTCTCGAAAACTTTGTTCTTGTATCATCCATTATCCTACTAGCCTTGTCATCATGATTCCGCATTTTATGCCAAGCTGCTCTACCTAATGGAACAGTGGCTAAAGCTGCATTTTTTAACAAATTTTTTCCGTAACTCATTCCTGATGATGCCGCTCCACCAATCAATGGTGCTTCAGCTACCCTTTTTATAGGACTCATAGTAAATTTTCCACTTAACTCTATCCCAGTTAAATCTGTTATTAATTTAGGTAGTTGTTTAGCAAATAATAAAGCTCCTAGCATTATGAATATTTTTACAAATGGATGTGTTGTTAATTTAATTACGTCTGTCGGATCACCACTAATTCTTGTCATTTCACTCTTCCCTATAATATTTATTATTAAAAGAGCAAATGAAATAGCCGCTAAACGTACGAAAACATCAGCATAAGTTGAAAAACAAACTTTTGTCCATTTTTTAAACATACCATCCTTGGAACTTTTAGGATCTATATAAGAAATGATTGGAATCGGCGCAATCAACTGTAAAAACCCTAATTTTACAACACGTATAGATATATCTATACAAAATAATAATATTATCCAAGCAACTATTCCAGCACAGATGCTTGATATTATAGGAGTATAATTAAACAAAAACTCCCCATCTTTCTTAGCATGAACTACTAAATCGTAATCTAATAAGGACTGTGCATCGTACTGGTCTAATGCGGTTATGAGAATATCTGCGCCAGTATAGCCAGCTGCATCATGAACAATACTTTTGCATTCAGCACTTATTTTTCTATCATAATATATTTCATCACATTTATTTTCCATTCCTGGAAAATCAGGGTTAGGGGTTATAAATGCACTGTATACAGTGAAAGCCATTATTTGTCCGGAACTATCTTCTTCATCTCCACCAGCGCCTACTCCTAACACTATCTTTTGTATAGTATTTTTTCCAATAATTATTCCTTGTAATTCATATGCTGCTGCAAAAACATAAGGAACCGCAATGAGTGCTATAAGCATAACGAAAACATTAGTTATTAATTTACTAAATCCCTTACTTTGATCAGAAAAATCATTGGGATTTACAATATAATTAACTAACGAAAACGATAGTTTAAAAAGCATAAAAAGTGCTAACAGGGCATAGACTCTCCTATTAAACATAGTTATGACGGGTTCACTAAAAATGTTAGTATCGGCAATTAATGCAAACAAATTATATGCTTGAACAATTACCCAAGCAATAATTTTGTCAATCCACGCAAATAGAAACCTAAAAATTACTTCAATCCAATGCATATTATACCCACCCTTCTATTTACATAACGGATTTTTATTAGTTAAACCAGGTACATCAAATATTCCTAAAAGAAATTCAATAATAACCGGTAATATTATTAAAATTGCAACTGCTATTGATCTCTTTATAAAATTATTCCAAGCTTTTTTCATTGCATCAGCTTCGCTAGAAACAGTTGCCTTAGAAAAATCAAGCATACCTAAAACAACAACTAACACAACACTTCCTACTTGTACAACAAAAAATGCTTTTTCAATCCATTCTAAAAGTTCTCCACCTAATAAAGTTTCACAATCATAGGAACGTATATCAACATCAAAACCAACCTCTAATCTTTCTCGTTCTTCAACCACTCTTGCCCTATCATCAGCAACCTTTTGTGAGACTTCATCTATTTCTCGGCGCTCCTCTTCAGTAATACCTTCTTTGTTCTTTAATTTTTCTAATATACAGTCAATAATATCTTGTTTTCGTTTCAAGTCGGTTTCTATTGATTCTAAAATGGTAGTTTTTTTGTCAACAACATCCGTATACATCAGTGCAATATCATCTTCAGTATTAATGTTACCAACTGTAACATTGTCATGTAATACAATTTGTTCAAAATCAGTTATTGTTTTATTATAATTTTCCATGACATTTTTACGAAAATCCTCAATCTTATTTACCTCTGAACAGTCATTTTTTAAACTATAGCTGGTGCAACTAAAAGTAGAACCTACAGTTCCCTGAAAGCAATTCTCTACTTTAATTCCATCATTAACACTTTTAAAATTATTATACAATTTATCCATTTCTTCTAATTGAGCAGAAAAGTCATAAAAACGTTCCAGAACATTGGGTTTATTCCAACCTTTAGGTTTATCCCTATCATCCTTTAAAGCATAGGCATGTATACCTTTGGGAGGATTATAATGAGCGTACTGTGGACAAGTTGTTACATATTGATTTTCTTTATTCTTATCAGGGACTGATGTTTCCTCTACCCACTTAAATTCTCCATCCTTATATATAGTTTTTTTTACCTTAACATCAAATTCTAATATTGTAACAGGCACCTTATTTAAGTGGGTTTCTTTCCTACTAAAAGTAGGCACGAAAACCAAGTTATGTTCCCCACCCCTTAATTCATTGGTACCTGTTTGATATTGACAACTTGGTAATTTGTTATATATATTGTCACCATAATTTTTTTCTGAGGTTAATACAAACCCTATTTTAGAATCAAAAGGATGTATTTCATCTGGAAATAACCCAAGGAAATCACCAAAAACTTCTTTTATGTCAACACCCTTAGGGCACTCTGTTGTATTATTGTAAATATGAAATGCCGCGGTAGCAGCAATTTTCAAATCCCTTTCCTTTTTAGGTTCACCTTTTTTATCGTATTCTCTAACAGTATTAACAATACCGTTTGCGGTATATTTTCTATTAATAATTATTTGCTTGTCTTCCTTTTTATAATGACATTCTACCTCGGTATAAAATTTATTATTTCCTGTAGAAGTACTAGCGTTTATATCAATAACATTAATTAGGCAAACAAACATTGTGAATAAAATAAATACAATTTTGTTTTTTAGTATTCTCATTTTAACAACTCCTATATTTAATAATTTTATATTTACATTATATCATAATAAATAACAATAATAAATAGTTTAGGTTTCTCTTTTTTGCGTTTTTAAGTATTAAATTAATATTAAAAAGCACCGCGTTTCAAGCCGGTGTTAATTTAGTTTGTTTTTAATACTTTACATTTTAATTTTTTCGCGACATTTAGTGAGTAACTTAACTACAATTTTAGACAACATTAACACTAGAACATCAACAAATTCGTCCCACATCAAGATTCCGGGATTTTTTCTGTCATATCTTATTATTTTCAAGTCACAATTTCTTATTAACACCCACAAAAAAACGTCTTCAAAACAGACGTTCTCTTATATTTTTATTTACTAATTTTTATTATCAATCAGAACCATTTATAAACTTATCTGCACAACTCCAAATAGTTGCTTCTTCATCACCAGAAACTATTCCTATAACAAATTGAACTATAAAAACAACAAAAAACACTATCACAGCAGCAAGCACTCTTTTCAAAAATGTTTGTTGTCCCTTCTTGATTTCATCTTCCTTTTGAGCCATTACAGCTTTACCTAAATCAAGCATTCCAAAAATCACCAATAGAACAGGAATAGCAATTTTTATTAAATTAATAATAGTATTAGTAATATCTGCAAAAACAGTCGGAATATCAATACCTACACAACTGAATGTTTGAGCTAAAATCATAATCATAGTCATAACCTCCCCAACTAACAATATAATACATTATTTTCTTAAACATGTCAATATCATATGTTAAATAATCCCAATATTCTATTCTTTTTTTCCATTTCTTCCGTTTTTTGACGATCAAACCCTAATCTTGTTAAAAAAGAATTCAAAACATGAATATCCGTTTGTCTTTCATCAAGCGGTGGCATATTAAAGAATATTTTCAATTTGGATTCATATTCAAAATCAAGTACATCTTTTGAACTAAGCATACTTTGATTTAAAATAACCATTTTATTTTTTAATTTATCTAATTTTTTACTATTCACTAACATAAATTTATTTAATTTTATAACTGATGGTTCAATTAAATAAACAATGTCATGACATAAACTCTCTGCTATAGTACTGTCGTTAATATCTATCAATATAGCTTCAGCATCATGATGTTTACTTATAAGAGTGTTAATTGCAGAATCGTTTGTCGATATTAATTCACGATCTTTAAAGAAAGTAAAATCACGTTTATTTACTTCTAAAGCAATGACACGATAATTTTTTTGTAATTGCTTTTTCATCATATAAATTAATGTTGTTGCTCCAGACTGAGCAGTGACATTTTTCACTCCAATAATCCTTGGACCAAGATTCGGTACAGTAATAGATGGTGTTTCAGCTTCTACATTAGCTGTAGTAATTTGATGAATGTGAGCCACATCACGATAACTATTTGGATTATTATAAAGATACTTTATTCCTTCAACATTTCGGGTGAAATTATAAATCCCTATTGATATTAAATTAGATTGATACTCTATAGATGAACTTTCGGGTGTATTATCTAATAACAAAATCAATTTGTCCATGTCTAATGAAATTGAAAGTTTTTGGAGATTTTTAATATCATTATAGTTCTTAATAGCAGTTATGTCCAAAATCATTCTTTGGAAAAAGAAATTTTTAAAAGATGAAATTATTTCGTCTACTTCGAATTCACCATTCATCTCTTTAATAATATCAATGTCTAGATTTTGAATCATTGATTTATATCTATTGGTAATAATTACGTTCACTTTTTTCACCCCTTTATCTATAAATCATAAATAACTTTTGTATCACCAGAAACAGGAAACTCTAAAAATCCTCCAATAATCGGTATTTCAAAATACATAAATACAACCACTGTGTAAGAGTAGCCCTTAGCTTCATCATTTTCATAAATACAATAACGATAATTGGTAGTATGCGGTTGAAGTAAGGTCCCTCTTCTGGCCGGACACGTTGAGCCACCACGAGGATTAGATTTATAACCTATATCTTTAAGGTTACTTTCAATTTCTTGTTTGGCATTATAGTCATAAACTTTATGTTTTTCTAAAATTCCAATCAAACGATTTTTTACCCTATAAGCTTTTGAATAACTTAAGGAACCTATTAACATCGCAAGCATAATTGCAAAAAAGATTAAAACTAAATTAAAAAGAAAAGCATTATTAATTGATTCTTTCACTATTAAACACTTCCAATCTAATTATTTAAAATCATACAGTCTTAAAGTTTGAGAATAAATAGGAACCCTTACAAGTTGACCAATTACAGGTATATCTAAGTTGATATAACTAACAACCCCGTATGTTCTGTATCCTAAGCCTTCATCGTATAGATAAACACAATAACGATGATTCACCCCAGACGGTTTAGTAATAGGTTCTACACCTCTTCGTCTAGGGCATTTAAATGATGAATCAAGACTATAACCTATAGTTCTTAGTGAGCGATCTATCTCAGCAACAGACAAATGGTTATAGCCTTCAAATTTTTCTATGGCATCTGTAATAAAAGTGTTTACTTTAAAGGCTTTGTAATAACTTAAGGTTCCTGATATCATTGCAAAAACTACTAATAAAAAGATAATTATTATGTTATACATAAATGCACTACCAAGACTTTCCCTCATAAGCTATCACCTCAACTTTTATTAAGAACACTTGTCGCTCGCACCAACACACCTACCATTGGTCCAAGTACCACCATTATTATGGCAACATGTACGTTTTTGAGTAGTATTCATCATGTTTGTAATTAACGGCGTAACAACAGCAGCAATTACACCAATTAGAATAATTGCGATTACTGTTAAGTTCGCTTCACCTGACGCTTCTTTCACTTTTTCACCACCTATTCCTTATTTGGTTTAATTATATCATATAAATATTGGCAAAAGCAATCTTTAGATTTGCATCATCATCATCATTGACAATAATAGCAGCAATAGTATTCCGCCACCCGTTGCCCCTAACATCATCATCGTTTTATTTTCCATTGTTTCTAAACGTTCTTTATACTTTTGTTCTCTAGATTTATTTTGTAAAGCGGACACTGTTCTAGAAAACATCATTAATTGTTCTTGCTTATTTTCTTGAGAACCTAATCCAAGACGATATAACAAACGCATCATACGCATTGAATCTCTAACCGGATACTCTTTAGCAAAATCCATATACGGCTCAACGGTAGAGTCTCCTCCATCAATTTTATTAATCAATCTCTCAAGACCTGGCTTGAAAATATCTGGCGCTGTTTTAATTGATCTAGTAAGAGCAACTGGTACAGTATAATGTTGAATTAAAATTTCCAAACTTTTCAAATAATAAGGTAACATCAAATTAATATGATGTAAATTACTTTTATAATATCTTTTTAATTGGGTATATGGAAATTTAAAGACAAGATATCCAACAATAAAACAAGCTATAACTGATATAAAATTAAGTTTTGATAAAAAGATAAATACCATTATAATAACTGTTAAAAGTCCATCTCTAACTCTCTTTTTATAGAGTTGATTAATATCAACTTCAGATCCATGTTTTACCGTTGCTAAAAACTCATAATCTTCCTCCATTAGAAATCCAAAATAAGGTTCTGTATCATCGATAAACTTTTTAGTACTTAATTGTTTATTTACTTCTAATATATATATAATGATGGCAGCAATAACTATAAACTCCATTATTCAGCACCCACATTCTCATTATAATATTTTTCTCCATTTAATAGGAAGTATGTGTTTACAAAAACAATTAAATGGAGTAACAATTGAACTAATATGTTATCTAACATTTTAATATATGTTTCAACACCTAATAAAAATTGAACCATCATAACCATTAAATATAAAACAATTCCAAATTGAATAAATTTTTTATGGAAATTAGCACGATCAATTCTATCTCGATAAACGTTTTCAACAAGCATATCTATATCTAGTGACATACTCTCTAATGAAGCACCAGCATCCCTTGATCCTTCATTAGTAATCTGCAAGAACAATTGATGCATATTTTTAACGATGTAGTAATCGTACTTACTATTCATATAAGATAATGATTCAGTGATAGTTCCATTTTGATACGCTAAATCAATCATTGTTTTAACATCTGATGAAACAGGATCTTCTAAAACTCCAGATTCGTATACTCCTTCTAAAGCTTTAACAAATGACTCTGTTGAAGCAAACTCCATAATAACATTGGTTGTATACACTTGAATTTGCTCAAAAATAAACTCACTATAAATTCTTTTACATCTTAAATATGTTAAATACGGAACGATTGTAAGTGACAATAAAGAGTATATTATCGAAGTAATAAGACTGTAAAAATACATATATGATATTAAAAAGGATCCAACAGAAAATATCCCTATCTGTAATGCATACTGTCTTGGTGTATATTCTTGTCCTAATTCAACAACCTTTTCTCTTACCATTT
>FZPS01000062.1_pt3023 | contig 17482 bp, 16 predicted proteins | sample 1817821 | NCBI WGS metagenome assembly FZPS01 (sample SAMEA104158645, study PRJEB21678) | metagenome | place: Germany | collected 2015-04-21
GGTCTCCAAAGATATATACAGGACCTATGCAAAAACACATCGTATTGGAGTCAATCCATTAATGTGCAATTGTATCATATTGTCTGATGGAACCATCGTTCAGCTGACTGATATGAGCTTTCATTTAAAATATCTTACCGGTATATTGTCATGGGATAATCTGAAACTCTTAAAATATGCATCTGAATTAGAAACCCCGTTTTCACTAAGAATTGATGATGGAAAACCCGCTCTTTATTACAAAGGTGAATTTATAGATCATGTTTCATTCCCTCCTAAATGCGGTTTTTATTTTCAGAAAACCTTCTCGGGTCTGCCTTTTATGGGAAACGCTGTAATGCAGGGATTGGATTGGGTAGCTTTTCAGTGCTTGTGGCCATGTGAATATGCAGCTGCCGGAAAACCCTGTGAGTTTTGTTTTTCAGGCGGTGAATTTGAAACTTTAGCCAAAAAGGGGAAACCATTGCCTATACCGGTTAACGCGAGCGATGCTGCTGAGATTGTAAAGTATGCAATTGAAGAATGCGGATGCAACAGCATACAAATTACAGGAGGATCAACCTTTGATCATGAAAAGGAATACAAGTATGTAACCTCGTATTTGGAAGCTGTTAATAATTTAATAGGCAGGGAGAATATTAAAGGTGATATTTTATTATATATTACTCCGCCAAAAGACTTTGGTATAATTGATGAATATTTCACTCTGGGAGCCGACAAGATTGCCTGCAGTCTGGAGCTTTGGGATGAAAATCTTGCGAAGACGGTAACCCCGGGTAAAATATATATTACTACCCGAGGCAGGCATTTGGAAGCTCTTCAGTACATAAGCGAAAGATATGGTGCAGGAAGGGCATTTTCCAATTTTATTATCGGCATCGAACCATTTGAAACGCTGAAAGAAGGTGCAGTTTACCTGGCGGAGAGAGGCATTATCCCAACTGCTTCTGTTTGGATGCCTATGGGCAGGCCTGTAAATGGCAGCATGCAGGCTCCCGGAGTTGAGTACTATCAAAAAGTAAAGGACCTTTTTGCAGAGCTTTATCAGAAGTATAATCTTGAGCCTTCAGGGGCAAGAGGCCTTAATGTTTGTATAGAGCGTGATATATGGAATTATTCAAGAATCTGATAAAACTAAATGGAGGGTGCTCTTATCATGAAACATGAATGGAAAAAGCATGAGAAAAACATATATTTACCGGGCCTTAGACCGGTTTTAGTAACGGTACCGCAGCAGAATTTTTTTATGATCAGCGGGAAAGGAAACCCTAATGATGAAGAGTTCTCTGAAAAAGTGGCTGTTTTGTATTCAATGGCTTATGCCGTCAGAATGATGCCAAAACAGGGATATACACCGGATGGCTATTTTGAATATACTGTATATCCGCTTGAAGGGATATGGGATTTGACAGAAGAAGGAAGGAAATCAAGTGCCATAAATAAGGATGAACTGATATATACAATTATGATCAGACAGCCTGAGTTTGTAACACAGGATGTAGTTGAAAAAGCCCTGGAGAGTGTCAGGAGAAAAAAACCTCATCCCTTATTGGATGAAGTAAGTTTCGGAGTTATGGAGGACGGATTGTCTGTTCAGATGATGCATATTGGCTCATATGATGATGAGACTCGAAGCCTGGAACAGATGAAAAATTTTATTAAAGAAAATAATCTGGAAATAACTACTCTGGCTCACAGGGAAATATATATTACAGATGCAAGGAAAACTGAAGTATCGAAACTAAAAACCGTTTTAAGGTACAGGGTTCATTACAAATAAAGGAAGTTTAACTAATACTGATACCCAGTCAGTTATGAATCCATATTATTTGTTTCTACTCACAGGGGATTAGGTATGCGGGGGCTAATATGAAAGAACTTTTGTTAAAAAGGAAATCAAAATTTATTCAATATCTGGCAGCTACCTTTATGTTCATCATAAATCATTTTGCCGGAATGGCAATGTTTGCCCTGATATTGGAGGCGATTGAAAAAGCAGACATTGAATACTATAAAACAATAGTGATTGTAATAATTATCTATATAATTTACTCACCGCTGACTTATCTGATATCCAGATTGTTAAGAATCAGATATATGAGGGATACTATTCTTGATGTGAGAAAACAGGCATTCGACAGGATTATCAATATGCCATTCAAGCGGTTTTCACAGAAATCCAAGGAGGTTTACATTTCCAACCTGATTAACGATATCAATATATTTGAAAACAAGTTTTTTATCAGTTTTTTGAATTTTTTGATTAATATAGGAATGTTCCTTTTCTCCCTGCTGTTTCTGGTTATTTTGGATTATAGGCTGGCTTTGGGCATGTTGATGTTCTCGGTATTATTGTTTTTCCTGGCCGGTTTTTTTTCGAAGAAGGCTATTTCCCTGGAACAAGAGATTTCAAGTTCCAATGAAGTTCTTACTACAGACATGGCCAACACTTTCACCGGTATGGAGATTTTAAAGCTGAATAACATTGAAGATAAATTTCTTTTAAAAAGCATTGATACCATAAACCGTGTTGAAGGGAAGAAGTGTGCAGCCGGTATATTCACAGAGATGCAGCAGCATGTTATCAGGATTTTAGCCTTTGTAGTGTCTGTGATTGTAATGATATACCTTGGGGGATTAATGCAGAAAGGCACTACACTCGGAATGGCCGGATTCATTTTTCAGCTCTGCAGCTCCATCAGCAACTATTTGATCAACGCTTTCCCCAGGTGGAATCAAATGAAGGCCTCTGTAAGTATTTATAATAAGATTGCAAAAACTGAGGAATACACAGTTAACATTGGAAGAGGAGATAAGCCCTTCAGCTTTGAGGAACAGATCCGGGTTTCCAATTTGAGTTTTTCATTTGGCAGTAAGCAAATAATAAGGAATGCTTCCTTTGTGATTGAAAAGGGTAAGAAATACCTGATTAAAGGCGTAAGCGGAGCCGGCAAGACCAGCCTGATGAATCTGCTTGCTATGGTTTATGATGACTTTGAAGGCTCTATTACAGTTGACGGAGTGGATTACGGAAACATATATGAAAAATCATTTTATGATAAAGTTGCCTTTATTTATCAGGACGTGTTCTTATTTGAAGATACTATAAGGAATAATATCACCTTATACAAGGATATCCCTGATGATCAAATTGCTTATGCAGTCAAGGTCAGTGGTTTGGACACTCTTATACAGGAGAAAAAGGAAGGCTTGAATCTAAGATTGACGGAAAACGGAAAGAATCTGTCCGGCGGGCAGCGTCAAAGAATATCAATTGCCAGAGCGATGGCTAAAGACGCTGAGATACTGTTTGTGGACGAGGGTACCTCCAGCCTGAATGAAGAGTTGGGAAGGGAAATAGAAAAGGTATTTTTGGAGCTGGAAAGTACGGTGATAGCCATAAGCCACCGCTATTATGAAGGAGTAAGTGAGAACTACGACCAAGTTATTGAGTTGAAAAACGGTGAGGTTCACTGCTATCCTGCCAAGGACTACTTTAGTGAGGTGCTGACATGTTAAGAAAATATACAAAGATTCTCCCGCATTTACTGCTGGCAATCATAGCAGCCTCAGTTTTTTCAATATATTTTGGCCATGTGACCATAAAATTGATGCAGCTTCTGGATCTTGTTCTGGATGGCAGGATGGAACTCATGCAGCAAAGAACTCCGGAATTGATATTCAAGGCCATCCTGCTGGTGCCTCTTGGTATACTTTCTACCATTACGGGCAATTATTACAAGAAATATGCCAACAGCACACTTAAAAAGTATTACGTAACTAAAGTATTTGGGAAAAACATAGCTGAATTCCAAAAGGATAACAATGCAAAGTATCTATCAGCCTTAACCAATGATTTCAATACTTTGGAATCAAATCTGATTCAAAGTATATATTTGGTATGTAATGGCATAGTTGAATTTGCGGTGGGTATTTGGCTGCTTATTACAGTCGATATCAGAATGATTATAGTAGCCTTGATCTCGATAATTATAAGTCTGATGACATCTGCATTAGGTTCAAAGCCAACCAAAAAGGCATACAAGGAACGAAGTGATATGTTTGACAGCTACACCTCCTATATTAAAGAGGTACTGTCAGCATTCCACATAGTAAAAAACTACAATCTACAGGACAGAGTTACTGAAGACTACTACAGTAAAAGCGAGACTATACAGCAAAAAGGCTTTTTGATTGAACGTATGCTCTCATTTATTTTCAGTACCCAGCATATGTTCATTAATGGATCGGTATATGGAATAGTCTGTGGTATCGGTTATTATGCTGTGCTCGGGAAAATTACACCCGGTGGACTTCTTCTTGTAGTTGAGGGTGTTCAAAGGGTAATGGCTCCTTTGTATGATATAAGTGAAAGCCTGCCAAAGCTGTTTACAACTTCAGACTTAATAAGAAAGATAGAAAAGACTCTGGATAATACCTGCACATATGTTGAAACTGTTGATCTGCCTGAGTTCAAGAATGAGATCGAATTCCGGAATGTCCGGTTTCATTATGAAGATGATGATCAATTAATACTGTCGGACATAAACCTGAGATTTAAAAAGAACGGCAAGTACCTGATTGTGGGACCCAGCGGTGGTGGTAAATCAACGCTGCTTAAACTCTTCCGGAAATATTACAAACCAACGACCGGAAGAATAGTAATAGACAGTCATGATTTACAGGATGTAAAAAGGGATGATTACTATAAACTCATTGCTAACATAGAACAGCAGGTGTTTATTTTTGAAGATACTATCAGGAACAACTTAACATTATACAAGGATTTCTCGGAAGAAGAGATTAGCAAGGCTATAGAAGCAGCAGGTCTGTCTGAATTTGTAAAAGGCCAGTCTGATGGCCTTGATGCTGTCATATACGATAATGGAAAGAACATATCCGGAGGAGAAAGAAGCAGAATAGCTATTGCAAGGGCATTATTGAACAGGGCCGGCATCTTGATCATGGATGAGGCCTTTGCCTCCCTTGATATGGAGCGTGCAAAAGAAATAGAAAAAACCATACTGAGTCTGAAGGATGTGACTGTGATCAATGTCAGTCATGTGGTATTTAAGGATACCAGGAAGCTTTATGATCAGGTAATCACAATTAAGAAAACAGCATATTAAGAATACTGGGAATCGTATTCTAACTTAACAGCTGCCAGCTGTGCAACTTCCTGGATAACAAAATATAACCGGTGTTTTACTTCAATAGCGTTATCGAATACCTGTCAAAAGCGATAAGTCCGTCATCTCTCATTTTTGCCAGTTCCCGTGATAGGGATGTACGCTGAACACCAATTCTTTCGGCAAGTGCCTTTTTGGTTGTATTGAGCTTTATGTGCCTTGAATTTTGTCTTTTGCTTTCATAGTTAAGATAATTAAGTACGCTTTGTCGGATTGTTTTGTTGACATGATGCTTGATTTTGTTTCCCAGGATAAATGCATTATCGGAAATATGTTCCAGGTATGCCCGGAGAAAGAGTGGATTACTGCTAAGCAATTCAAATAATGCTTCCCTGTGGATTTCCAAAACTTCAGAAGGTGTTTGCGCTGATACGGTCATAGGATAATAGGGTTGTCTGGAAAACAACAGATTGCCGCCTATTATGTCATCTGCATCAAACTCTGATATGGTAAGAAGTTTTCCGGATTCATCTATATTATTAACAACAATCTTTCCGGACAGAATAATTTCAAATTTTGTACATTTTTCACCTTCAAAGTGAATTATGCTGTTTTTCTTGTATCGTGAAATCCTAAACGCTCCGCTTCTCAGATTGTTCAGCATATCTTCTTCAGACAAGGTATTCAGCAGAGTTATCTGCTTCATCAGATAAACACTATGGAGCATATTTTTCCTCTCCTCATAGTTACCTTGGTAACACCTTTATTTATAGTATACAGTTACAATATTCATAAATCAATAAGGGAGGGTGCTGCATGAAATATATTATTGCTACAGTACGTATCTTATTTCTGGCATTGTTTCTTTTTTTGGTCGCTAAAGGTAAAATGATGCTATGGCTTGCATTATTCGGAGTAAGTCTCATAGCTGCGGTAATATTTGGAAGGGTGTATTGCGGTTACGTCTGTCCGATGAACACTGTAATGGTACCTGCAGAATGGATATCAAAGAAATTACATTGGAATACAGACAGGTCCCCAAAGTGGCTTGCAAAAGAAAAATTTGGATGGTTTGCATTGGCTGCAAGCATGGCAGTAATGTTGTATGCTAAAAGAGCATTAAACAAAAATGTTCCGATTTTGCTGATCTGGATGGGAATTGCCATACTTCTGACATTGAGGTATAAACCTGCTGTTTTCCATAATCATATATGTCCCTTCGGGATATTGCAGAAAGAGCTTGGCAGGTTTGCAAAGTTTTCCAATAAAACAGACAAAGAGAAATGCATTGGATGTAAGCTTTGTGAGAAAGTCTGCCCTTCTGAATCTATAGAAGTGAAAACGACTGAGATAAAGGCGGAGATCAGTAAGGCATACTGTTTTCAGTGTGCAAATTGTCAACAGGTATGTCCGGCAGATTGTATCCATTACTCCGGATAATACCTGCTCTTCCGAATGTTGAGTTTTACATGAACACTATTCGGGTATATTAATTTAAGACTTTTGCATTATATATTTTGATGATGTCAATATTATAGAAAAGAACGGGTTTTGCGGTATTAAAACGGAAAAGAGATGGAGCAGTAAACATGAAGAATTTTGAAACATTTTTGAATAGTATTGATGAACCCGATAAAAGAAAGCGGATGGAAGAAATCCTGCATCGCATTCGAACGACCTTTCCCCAATTGAAGGGAGAGATCAAGTGGAATCAGCCAATGTTCACCGATCATGGAACTTTTATCATAGCCTTCAGCATTGCCAAGGGACATATAGCCGTGGCTCCTGAGTCTGATGCCCTCGATTTGTTTAAAGAAGAGATTGAAGCAGCAGGATATTCCTGTTCAAAAATGATTTTCAGGATAAAGTGGAATGATAAGGTTGATTACGATCTGTTGAATAAGATAATTGCCTACAACATTGAGAGTAAAAAGGAAATGACCAAATTCTGGAGGTAAGAGAGAATTTTTGCCCTGACAACTGAGTCCGTAACGATGGGTACCGCCTGGTTAAGAAAAGAATCATATTCTACCAAACGTAGGTTGCCTGTAACAACCCTTAATGATAACATTTCCTTGTAAGATGATGAGGAGGAATATAAAATGAACAGGTACGTTACAGGAGCTGTAATCAAGCGGCTGAGGGAAAAGCAAAGGCTTACGCAGGCAGAATTGGCTGAGATTATTGGTGTTAGTGATAAGGCTGTTTCCAAATGGGAAACAGGAAAAGGTTACCCGGATATTACTTTGCTTGACCCAATAGCCAAGGCATTAAGGATTTCGACCATAGAGCTGCTTTCAGGTAATGATATCACCAACAGGAATCGTTCCGGAAACATTTTGAAATCTCAGCTGTATGTCTGCCCGGCGTGCAGAAATGCTGTCTGCAGCATCGGGGAGGCGCTCGTAAGTTGCTGTGGAATTACTCTGCCGCCATTGGAAGCTGAAGATGAGGACGATGAACACAGAATTCATTGCACTTTGGTAGAGGATGAGTTCTTTGTATCTGTAGATCATGAAATGTCAAAGGAACACTATATTTCGTTTTTGGCATATGTATCAGGTGATAGGCTTAACATGGTTAAACTGTATCCTGAAGGTAATGCTGAAGCACGATTTAAGTTTAAAGGGTCCGGGCTTTTATATTGCTATTGTATTAAACATGGCCTAATAAGGAAAAGAATATCAAAATCCTCAGCAAAAGGATAAAACTGAAATGAAGGTGACTGAAAAACATGGCAAAAAACAGAATAATATGCACAGAAAATGAGGTTGATTATCTGTCAATCAGAAAAGCGATGACTGCGGGAGCCAGAACAGTAGACGAGTTGGTTGAGCTTGCAGGAGTATGCACGGAATGTGAAGGATGCAAAAGTGAACTGAATGCTATTCTTTCTTCTGTGTGCGGCTGCAAAAATGTTTCTTTGGAAGCAGTTGTAATTGCAGTTAAAAATGGTGCTGATACTGTAGAAAAAGTTGGGGAAGCAACAGGCGCCGGTACAGGTGTTGATGAAGAAACCGGCGAGCCATGTGGAAAATGCAAGGGCCTCATACAGAACATTATTGATCTGGGGAGGTAAATAAAGGTATATTACTTGCATGGCAAGCTTACAAAACTATATCGGGTGTAATCAATTACCAACAAATTTGCCCAAGGAGCAGTAATAATTACACCCGATAAGAGAAATTCAGCTGTTAATTTTTTTTGCCCATTCAATAAAATTGGAAACCACCTGATCCAAAAAACTGATTGTTGGCTGGTGAATCAGGTTTCCATCTGCATCAAATTTATCTGATACATTGTTTATAAAAACCTCATTTCCAGGCAGGGCTATGGCGGAAACACCGCCTGAATTCAGTATCTGCCGCAGATGCATCTGAGCTCTGGCTGTTCCCAGCATTCCTGTCGATGCACCGGCAATCATAACCGGTTTTCTTACCATTGCTCTTTTCCCCCTGGAAAACCAATCGATTGCATTTTTCAATACACCGGGTATGGAGTGATTGTATTCAGGAGTAACAATAATTACACCGTCACTACTTCGAATGATGTTCTTATATTCCTTGACAATTTCCGGCAGGCTGGACTCCAGGTCTTCGTTATACATGGGCAGATCATTTAATGTCATAAGGTGCATGTCCATAAGATCTTTGTAGCGATTCAATATGTAGTGTGCTAACTTCTTGTTATTGGACTCTTCACTTATGCTCCCCAGAATTACAACAACTTGCATTCGCTGCATTAACTATAACACCGTCCTTTATTTTGATCACTTACCGGCCTGGAAGCCGACTTAAAACATATATCTAAATCTTATTATATCACTGTTGCTTTATCCATGGTATTAAAGCACTAATTTTTCCCTTATCCAATGCTACCATGCATAGGAAAGAAATTCCACTGACGCAGATCTCCTGCAAAGTCCGTTTTATGCCTGTTCATGTTGCGGGATGATAAAGAAAATATTGACAAATGGCAATATGTTCTATAGTATAAAACAAAACTCATCCGCATGTACTTTGTTTTTAAGGGACAAAGCCGCATATGTAAACTGCTTCCTTTATCACAACTGCTTGACAAACTATAGGGCTGAAAGAAGATCTGAAAAATCGTGTTGCTCATATAACTGAAATGCCTCTGATGTATATTGAAAAATAACAGAGAAATTTAGGAGGGGAAAACAGCAAATAATGTGGAATGAAGCTAAGCTGGATAGAATACTGACTTCGCCATCCGAAAGACTGCTTGAGGATATAACCGGAATCAAGGGTGATATTATGATTCTGGGAGCAGGAGGAAAGATGGGCCCGACATTGAGTCTGCTGGCAAAGAAAGCAGTTTATACAGCAGGAGGCAGCCAAAATATAATTGCTGTATCCCGATTTACTGATCCGTTGGCCAGGAAACTTCTTGATAACAGCGGAGTGGTTACAATAAGCGCTGACCTGATGAAAGATGGAGCTTTGGATTCACTGCCTGACGCAGAAAACATCATTTACATGGCAGGCAGGAAATTCGGCACCACAGGACAGGAGCCTCTGACGTGGGCTATAAATGTCAGGCTGCCTGTTATGGTTGCAGAGCGATTCCGCCATTCAAGAATAGTTGTTTTTTCTTCAGGCAATATCTATCCAATGGTCCCTGTTCATTCCGAAGGTGCAACAGAGCAGCTGTCTCCACAGCCCAAAGGAGACTATGCAATGTCGTGCCTTGGACGAGAAAGGGTTTTTGAATACGCATCTCTGGCCTATAGTACACCAGTATTTATTTATCGGCTAAACTATGCCATAGATCTGCGTTACGGTGTCCTTCACGATATAGCTTCCGCTATCATGAACAACAGACCGGTTTCTGTCAGTATGCCGGTTTTTAACTGTATATGGCAGGGAGATGCCAATGAAATTGCCATTCGTTCTTTGCTGCATACAGGCAGCCCGGCAGTCAAAATGAACATTACCGGCCCGGAAACCGTTTCAGTAAGGTACTCTGCCCTGGAATTGAGCAGATTATTGAACAAGGAGGCTTCATTTGAAGGAGAAGAAGCAGATAATGCTTATCTGAGCAATGCATCATTAGCCGTTAAGACATTTGGATATCCTTCAGTATCCTTGCAGACTATGATACAGTGGCAGGCAGAATGGATACTGTCCGGCGGTCGGAGCCTTAACAAGCCTACCCATTTTGATGAAAGGAAGGGAGAGTATTGATGAGGGGTCAGGATGCCTTGTCCGGATTTCGTGAAGGGATGGTAATTCCCGCACATCCACTGGCTTTAAACAGGAAGAGAAAGCTGGATGAAAAACGTCAGAGGGCCTTGACGAGGTACTATCTTGAGGCCGGAGCAGGTGGTCTGGCCGTAGCGGTTCATACTACACAGTTTGCTATACGTGATCCTAAGATTGCACTCTTTGAGCCGGTATTGAAAATTACAGCTGAGGAAATCAATGCATTTGAGAAAAGAAGCGGAAAAGCTATATTTCGAATAGCCGGTGTCTGCGGTCCGTCTAAACAGACAGTAATGGAAGCGGAGACAGCGAAAGAACTGGGATATCAGGCAGTGCTGCTCAGCCCGGGAGGATTGACGAACCTGACTGAGGAGGATTTAATACACCGGACAGAACAGGTTGCAAAAGTGCTGCCTGTAATAGCATTCTACCTTCAGCCCTCAGTAGGCGGCAGGATTTTTAGTTATGAGTACTGGCAAAGACTATGTGATATGGAAAATGTAATTGGCATAAAATGTGCATCCTTCAATCGCTATCAGACCACAGATGTAGTCAGGGCGGCTGCAATGTCAGACCGCAGCAAGGATATCTCGCTGTATACCGGCAATGATGACAATATTATCATCGATTTATTAACCGGATATCGATTTGAACATGACGGGGAAGTAAAAGAAAAAGGGTTTGTCGGCGGCTTGTTGGGGCATTGGGCTGTATGGACTTCCAAAGCTGTTGAGATCTTTCACAAAGTAAAAAAGTCAGCGGAAGAACCGGAAATTTCTGCCGAGCTGTTGACTCTTGCTGCTCAAATAACTGATGCCAATGCTGCATTTTTTGATGCCGCTAATAATTTCAAAGGTTGTATAGCGGGAATACATGAGGTACTAAGAAGACAGGGACTATTGGAAGGAACCTGGTGCCTTGACGAGCAGGAAACCTTGTCTCCCGGTCAGGCAGAGGAAATTGCTCGGGTATACCGAATGTATCCCCATTTGAATGATGATGAGTTTGTCAAAGCCAACCTGGAAAAATGGGTTATTATTAGCTAAAATTGTTAATCCTGAAAAGAATGGAGGATGATATTGTGAAGCAATCGCTGATAATAATATATTCTGCAATACTAATATTAGTAATAGCAGCATTATTGATTGGAGGCGGCAGCCTTCTGTCGGAAGGCATTAACATTTCCATAAAAACAGCAATGAATTCCGGCTTGATGATTCTGGCTTCATTTGTAATAATAGGACAGCTGAATGTTTTGCTGACTGCAGAAGCAATAGAAAAGTGGCTGCAAAAATTCAGCGGAATAAAAGCCGTTCTTGCTAGTGCTGCAGCAGGCGGACTTTTTCCAGGCGGTCCTTATATATATTATCCTTTTATATCGAGTTTTAAAGACAAGAACCTGCCTTTCTATATCTTTATTTCATTTATTTTCGGTAAGGAAATCTACGACATTACCCGTCTTCCCATGGAAGCAGGTCTGATTAGTCCTGAAATTGCTGTGATTAGATATTTAATCACACTTCCCATACCCATTATTATGGGATTATATTTTGAAAGCAGGAGAAAAGATGGTTCAAACAACAATTATTCTTAGTATAATTGCCCTTATTCTCACTATAATAAATTATAAGAAAACCGGAAAGCACTATGAAGGTTTAAAATCAGGTTTAAAACAGTTCATTCAGACTACCCCGATTATATTAGGTGCTTTCGTGCTGGCAGGTTTGATTGAAGTACTCATACCAAGGGAATTTGTTCAGAATTGGCTGTCAAAAGAAGCTGGCTTAAAGGGAGTGGTATTGGGAGCTTTTGGCGGGATGCTGTTTGCTGTTGGGCCTTATGCTTTTTTCCCTATTGTAGCTTCAATAATGAGCTCCGGCGCAGGGCTGGGAACAATTATCTCAATGATTACAGGCTGGGCGCTGTTAAGCCTCACCAAAATGCCATATGAAACGGCTTTCCTTGGAATAAAGTTTTATTTAAAAAAGCAGATGTTCAGTATTCCCCTCAGTCTTCTGGCAGGGTTAACAGCATTTCTCATAGAGTTATTTATATCATAATCAATATATAGAATTAAGTTATTTTAGAAAATATTAACAGCTTGGATTAAGCAGTTATCGACATTATATTCCAAAACTCTAAGATTTTTGTTTTGATTATTCTTGATGGTACCAAATAAACTAGTAAATTAAAAATATTGACAATATTTGCAGCATTCATTATAGTAAACCATATAGACCATAAAATCTGAAAACATTCTACTTTCAATCAAAGTGGGCTGAAATTAGTATCTAATATTGTATTCTTTGCACAGCTCAACTGATTGCACTGTATGAGTGAGGTGTCTGAAGCTGTGAAAAAAGACAAGTTAAAAGGTCCGGGTATCCAATATTTCCTAGTACCTTTTTTAGTTTTGCTGCTTTTATTCTTTCTAATGACATATATGGCTATCAGAAACCGTGTTATAGAAAGGTATCATTCCTTTGAAACAGATGCTATTAGCATAGCAGAAAGCTATTCACATGCATTGGTGTATTCACGGGATGCTCACTTTATTATTACTGAGCTGCTTAACCAAAGACTGATGCTGGCAATTCAGGCTATCTCAATGATAGAGGACAAGTATGATAATGACGCCTTATCAGTAATCGGAGATAGATTCCTGCTTGATGAAATTTATTTATATAACAGCGATGGAGAAATAATTTATAGCAAAGACTTGAAATACTTGGGCTGGAAGGCTCACGAAGGCCACCCGGTTCATAATTTCATGGTCGGCGATCAGGAAATATTGGTGGAGGATATCAGAAAAGATTCCGAAAGTGATAATTATTTGAAATATGCTTATTTAAGAAATGAAGACGGGTCATTTGTACAGATAGGAATCATGGCAGATACTGTTTACAATTTTCTCAGAGGATTTGAAATTAATGATTTATTGATTCATTTATCCAATAGAAGCGATATATTAAATGCTATGTTTATAAACAACGAGTTTGAAATAATTGCCAGCAGTCTGCCTGAATTCACAGGCAGAATTATGGCGGAAAAAGAGATAGAAGAACATATTTTAAAAGAGGATCGGCATACCATAAAAACTGTGTTTAATGGCCAGGACGTTTTCCAGGTATGTGTTCCCGTTTTTCATGATGGTGAGAAACACGGCTCTTTATCTCTTATCTGGTCGGCAAAGGAATTGGAATCAGAAGTCAGGCGTATGATCCTTGAAGGCGTGTTAATGTTTATTGCAGTTATAATCACAGTTGGTATTATTCTCTTTTACGCTTACAGGAAAAATAAAGCCAATATCAAAATTGCTTACTATGACAAATTAACCGGTCTCCCCAACAGTGAATATTTTGTGGAGTACATGAAGGATGAGATCAAAAATTCTGACAACAGTAAAAAAGCTGTTATGCTTATTAACTGCAGAAATTTCAGGACACTGAACATAACATATGGATTCAGCTATGGTGATGAAATACTGGTACAGATTGCAGGAAGAATTAAAGAGCTTATTCGCCCGAATGACATGCTTTTTAAACTTGGTGCAGATCGATTCCTGCTGGTTGTTGATAACTATGAGAAAAAAGAAGAATTGAATGTCCTGGCTGAAAAAATTGCAGACATATTTGAAAATCCCATAATAGGAAGTGTAGAACATCAATATATTAATATAGAAATTGGTATTGCAGAAGTCAAACAGGACATTACTGTTGATAAGCTGCTCCAGGAAGCCACCTTGGCTTTGGATATGATAAACAGGAATAAAAGTCAGCATATTTGTTACTATGAAGATATTATGGATGAGCAGGTTATGCGCCAGGACAGAATAGAGAAGACAATAAGAGCAGTTATAAATAGTGAAGATAACCACTCATTGTCTCTGAATTTTCAGCCCAAGTGGCACGCTAATAGGAACTGCCTTGCCGGCTTTGAAGCATTGGCCAGACTGAATGTAGAAGGATTGGGAAATATTCCGCCGGCAGAGTTCATAGATATTGCCGAGAAAAAAATGCTTATGTATGACTTGGGGAAAGTAATACTGCGAAAAGCCTGCAGGTTTTTGAATAAGATCAGTGATATGGGCAATGAAGATATAAAACTGTCGGTTAACATTTCAGTAATCCAATTATTAAGGGATGAGTTTGTTAAAGATGTACTTGAAATTGTTGAATCTTCGGGAATAGACAAAAAATCCCTGGTGCTGGAGATAACAGAATCCGTTATAATGGATAACTTTGATTTAATTAACGGCAAGCTGAAAGCAATCAAGAAAGCAGGAATACTGGTATCACTGGATGATTTCGGTACCGGTTTCTCATCACTGTCAAGACTTCATGAGTTAAAAATAGACTATGTTAAAATTGATAAATATTTTGTTGATAAGATAATCGATCAAGATGAGAAGAAATTGATAATAGCTGATATTATCTCGATGTCACATAAATTTGGATTAACAGTTGTTGCTGAAGGTGTGGAAAAAGAAGAACAAAAAATATATCTGAAAAAAAGCAATTGTGATATTCTGCAAGGCTATCTGATCAGCAAACCACTGGATGAAGCGAGAGCGATAGAATTTATTGATGCTGAGTAAGATTCCCTTTACAGGCAGATAATGCAATGTTATAATATAAAACGCACCGACCGACCATTCGGTCGGTTACTTATGAAAAAATGGGTAGTATAATCACATAAACAGGAGGACACTTAATGCTTGCTAAGTACAGCGTAAAAAGGCCTTATACAGTTGCAGTAGCGGTAATATTGATAATTGTATTAGGTATTATTTCATATAACAATATGACAACGGATTTGCTTCCGGCAATGGAGCTTCCTTATATTGTTGTAGTTACAACATATCCGGGGGCAAGTCCGGAAAAAGTAGAACAAATGGTTACCAGGCCTTTGGAGGCTGTTTTGAGTACCTCCAGCGGCCTCAAAAACATAAGTTCCGTATCCAGTGAAAATTCCAGTATGATCATGCTTGAATATTTGCAGGAAACCAATATGGACAGTGCCATGATTGAATTATCAGGGAGCATAGATATGGTATCAGCAATGTTTGATGATGAGGTAGGAACACCAATCTTGCTGCAAATCAGTCCGGATATGCTGCCCGTAGTTGTAGCAAGTGTAGATATAGAAGGAATGGACATAGATGAATTATCCGAATTCACCGAAGAAACTATTGTACCTGCTTTTGAGAGGCTGGATGGGGTAGCTTCCGTCAGTGCCAGCGGCCTTATAGAAAAACAACTGGAGATTGTGCTGAATGAAGCAAAAATCGCCGACTTAAACAGCCGGATCCAGGAAGACATAGAGAAACAGCTGAATGAAAAAGGGGATGCGCTTAAGGAGGCACAGCAGGAAATAGCCAAAGGCCGTGAGACTCTTGAACAGGAGTCGCCGGCCCAAAAGGAAAAAATCGCTAAATCCAGTGCGGAGCTTAATAATGCTATTGCCAACTTAAATTCATTATTGGCGGAAGAAGCCAAATTGGAAGCACAGAAACTGGCATTTGAAAAGGAGAAGGCTGCTCTTGAGCAGTTTGGTGATGCGGAACAATATTTTGAAGAGTTCTTGCCAAAAGACCTTAAAAACCTGCCCTCGGAGATATTCCATGCCATTATGCAGGAAATCAAAGAAAGATCTTCTTTCGATTTACCGGACTTCTCTCAAATGGAAATTTACGAGATATACCGGCTTTTTGAGGGGCTTTTCCCCACAGATATTGAAAATCTGTCTCCTGAACTGTTTCAATCCATAATGGAACAGATAAAGGACAGATTACCGTCAGATTTGTTGGAACTCTCCCAATTGGAGATTGCAGAGTTCTATAAACTGTTGAAGCAGTTTTTCCCTATGGATATGGGCAGCTTGCCCTCTGAGATTTATCAAATAATAATTAAGCAGATAGAAGATAGATTACCTGAGGAACTGCTAAATCTTACTCAGGAAGAGATGGCTGATTTGTTAAGCAATGCTGCGATGCTTCAGGCAAGAAAAATAGCTGTTGATATGGAGCTTCAGAATATAAATGTGCGACTAATGACATTAGCAGCTATGAAACCTCAGCTGGAGAGCGGACTTGATAAGGCAAAAGCGGCTTTGGAGCAGCTGGAATCAGGCAAAATTACTATGGCAGTAGAGCTGGCCAAGGCACAAATACAGCTGGAGCAGGGTGAAGCAGAGCTTAAGAAGGGCATGGAAGAGTTTGAAAAAGCCAGAGAACAGGCTCTGGCAGGTGCAGACCTGAATAAAATACTGACCAGGGACCTTGTTTCGAACATTCTTATGGCTCAGAATTTTGATATGCCAGCAGGTTATATAACAGAAGGCAATCATCAACATTTGGTTAAAGTCGGTGAGGCCTTTGGTTCACGTGAAGAAATTGAAAGTATGCTTATTTTAAGTATGGATCCGATAGGTGATATCAGGCTCAATGATATTGCAGATATTGAGTTTACTGATAATACTTCGGAAATGTATACAAAGGTAAATGGCAACGTAGGAATATTGCTGACCTTTCAAAAACAAAGTACTGCATCCACTGCAGCTGTATCGGATTCAATAAAGGAGCAAATTGACTTGCTGGAAAGCCAGCATGAAGGTCTCAGTATCCGTCAGATGATGGATCAGGGTGATTATATCTATATGGTAACAGACAGTGTTGTCGAGAATCTCCTATGGGGAGGTCTTCTGGCCATAGTTGTATTAATTCTCTTCTTGTGGGATATAAGACCAACAATTGTCATAGCCTTCAGCATTCCTATCAGTCTGATGTTTGCAGTTACCTTAATGTATTTCAGTAATGTAACCCTAAATGTTATATCCTTAGGCGGCCTTGCTCTTGGTGTAGGAATGCTGGTAGATAATAGTATTGTTGTTATCGAGAACATATACAGGCTGAGAAACTTGGGTCATTCTCCGACAGAGGCTGCAGTAGAAGGCGCAAAACAGGTTTCCGGGGCTATAATAGCCTCTACCCTGACTACCGTTTGTGTTTTCCTGCCTATTGTTTTTACTGAAGGGTTATCCAGGCAGCTTTTTACCGATATGGGACTGACTATTGGATACAGTCTTGCAGCCAGTTTACTGGTAGCTCTTACCTTGGTACCTGTCATG
>FZPS01000027.1_pt256 | contig 17466 bp, 15 predicted proteins | sample 1817821 | NCBI WGS metagenome assembly FZPS01 (sample SAMEA104158645, study PRJEB21678) | metagenome | place: Germany | collected 2015-04-21
TAGGTTTCCATATTTTTATGAAACTGATAAGAGAGCATAGCAGTCATTCTGCTTATAGCAACTTCTCAGGGCATAAAAAATAAACGGTTGAACTGGCTGGTTTTATTTAGTATAATGTTTGATGTGATTTCGGAAAGAATGCTTATGTTTTCTATAACAGGGCAAAATTCAGTTATATAAGGCTTTCTTTCAAAAATCAGAAATAAGTTTATTACGTTAACGTTTAAACTAAAACTAATATATTATAGTTTAGTAAAAGAAAGCTTTTTTGCTATGCTTTTTGGAGTATGAAAGGAGAAATTATATGAACTTGCTATTAACGGCTTTTGCCGAAGGTGCGGCAACCGATACCGCCGAAATGGCCGGGGGAGGCTGGCTGGCGTTTCTTGTACAATTCGGCCCGCTTATCCTGTTATTCGGTCTTATGTATGTTATTTTAATACTTCCGCAGCGGAAAAAAGAAAAGAAAACACGCGAAATGATTAACCAGGCCATTGTTGGCGATAAGGTTATATCAATTGGCGGAATAAGCGGAAAAATAATAAATATTAAGGATGACGAATTTACTATTGAAACAGGAAACGAACGGACAAAGGTAACAGTGAAAAAATGGGCAATAAAAGAAGTTGAAAAACCAATTTCAGAATAAAGAATGCGGGAATTTTTTTCAGCCTTTGAATAAGAAATAAAAAACAGTACAACCCCGGCCTGAAAGGACGGGGTTTGTTGTAATACGGTCTGAACGCATTGGCCGGTTACCCGGAGGTAAAAAGGTTGGTAGAATATCTTGCTGTTGGTAAAATTGTCAATACTCATGGTGTACACGGAGAAATGAAGGTTCTTCCTTTAACAACCGATATCTCGCGTTTTGATTACCTTAAAATAGTGTGGGTAGAAAATAACGGGGGATTAACGGAACACTTCGTAAAAAAAGTACGGTATCATAAAAATTTTGTTCTTATTACACTAAGCGGCATAGATACTTTGGAAAAGGCTTCAGAGTATAAGAACTGTTATATCAAAGTGAATAGAGAATATGCACGGCCTCTTGAAGAAGACGAATATTTTATTGCGGATCTTTTAGACTGTGATGTTTATCAAGATACGGTTTTTCTTGGCAAAGTAACAGATGTTCTTCAAACCGCTGGAAATGATGTTTATGTCGTTTCCGGAGATAAATACGGTGAGATCCTTATACCGGCGATTGTTTCGGTTGTTCTTGATGTTGATATTGAAGGAAAAAGGATATTGGTAAAACTCCCTGAAGGGTTGGTTGAAAACAATGATCTTTGATGTGTTGACGCTTTTCCCTGAAAGCGTAGACAGGTTTCTGTCGGAAAGCATAATCGGAAGAGCGCGGGAAAAAGGGTTATTAACTGTTAACTGTTATAATATAAGGGATTTTTCGCTTGATAAACATAAAAAAGTCGATGACTATCCTTACGGCGGAGGCAGCGGAATGGTAATGACGCCGCAGCCGATATATGACGCGTGGCTTTATGTGACAAAAAAACTTTCTTATCGCCCCAAAACGATATATATGAGCCCTCAGGGGAAAGTCCTTGATCAGAATACGGCTTTGCGTTTAAAGCAGGAAGGACATATAATTATATTATGCGGACATTATGAAGGCATAGACGAGCGTGTGCTTGAAGAAATAGTTGATGAGGAAATATCAATAGGGGACTACGTTTTAACAGGTGGTGAACTGCCGGCGATGGTTCTTATTGATTGCATAGGCCGCCTTGTCGAAGGTGTGCTTCCGTCGCAGGAAGCTTATAGCTGTGAATCGCATTTCAACGGACTTCTTGAACATCCGCAGTACACGCGGCCGTACGAATTCTTAAACAAGAAAGTGCCTGACATCTTATTGTCTGGACATCATGCCAACATAGAAAAATGGCGCTTTGATAAAATGGTTGAAAACACGAAAAAAAAGAGGCCGGATTTATATTTAAAATATATAAACAACAAAAAAACTGGTGATTGATGTTTTTGTAACGGGATAAAAATAAACACACTCTCTACCGATTGAGGTTACCGATTCCTCTGTATATTATGAAAAGGTGATTTTATTGGGAAATAATATAAAAAAAGAGCCTTTGGCATATCGTATGATGCCTAGGACGCTTGAGGATTTCGTCGGCCAGGAACATATTGTCGGAAAAGGAAAACTGCTTGAACGAATGATCCGCGCCGACAGGGTATCGTCAATTATACTTTACGGCCCTCCAGGGACCGGGAAAACGTCGCTTGCCCGTATAATCGCAAATACGACAAAATCGGTTTTCCACCAGCTAAACGCTGTTACTGCCGGAGTTAAGGATATAAAGCGGATTGTTGAAGAAACTTCAAATACATTTCTTAACCAGTCTGGCCGCTGTGTATTGTTCATAGATGAAATACACCGTTTTAACAAAGCTCAACAGGATGCCCTGCTTCCGTATGTAGAGAACGGAATGGTTGTCCTTATTGGCGCGACAACGGAGAATCCTTTTTTTGAAGTAAACAAAGCATTGATTTCACGTTCCACGGTTTTTATGCTGAACCCTTTAACAAATGAAAATATAATTGACATTATTTTAGAAACCCTCAATGATAAAGAACGCGGCCTTGGAAACCTTAACATAGATATTGACAGGGATGCGCTCAATCTTTTGGCTGATTTAGCCGGTGGTGACGCAAGAATTGCGTTAAATGCCCTCGAACTTGCTGTTTTAACATCCGAAACAGACAAAGACGGGAGGTATAAAATATCAGTAACTACTGTAGAGGAATGCATCCAAAAAAGAGCCGTTCGTTTTGATAAATCCTACGAGGCCCATTATGACAATATAAGCGCTTTTATAAAATCAATGCGAGGCAGTGATCCGGATGCGACCTTGTTCTATCTTGGCAGGGCCCTGTATGCCGGTGAAACGCCGGAGTTTTTAATCCGAAGAATAATAATCTGCGCTTCAGAAGATGTGGGAATGGCTAACCCGAACGCACTTACCGTTGCGGTTGCCGCGGCGCAGGCAATTGAACGAATAGGGATGCCGGAAGCCAGAATACTGCTTGCACATGCCGCCGTTATGGTCGCCGCAAGTCCGAAATCAAATTCCTGCTATAAGGGAATAGATGCAGTTTTGTCGGACCTTAAAACGAAAAACACAGGCGAGGTCCCGATGCATTTAAGGAATGCGCCGGTTAAAGGAATGTCGGATCTTGGTTATGGCAAAGGCTATTTATACGCGCATGATTTCCCGGGTAACATTGTTGACCAGGACTATCTTCCGGACGAGATAAGAGGGACATTATATTATCAACCTACCCAAAACGGATATGAAGCAAAAGTGTATGACTGGCTTAAAAAACGCAGAAACAAAAAAACCGGCGGATAAGAAACAGGAGGGACTATGTTAAAAAGAGTTTTAGCCTGGATAGCACTTATATTTCTATTGCTTATTATAACAAACATACTTTTTATTCATGTGTATGTGACCGAGAGTGTTACTATTTTTTTACTGTATGTTCTAATTCTGTACTTTGGAAGGAACAGAGAACATACAGCCGAAGGTACAGGGGAAGAAGAAATGGACAATAACGCTGTAACACCTGAAACAACAGAAGATAATGAAAGCGGTGATAATGCGGACAAACCGGAACTAATGGAATAAAATGCCGGTATTATTTGAATGGAATATGCATCCTGTGCTATAATTTATTTAATAAATGCCGCAAGGAGGATTTTGTTTTTGCTATCAAACAGTAAGGATGATCTGTCGCAATTACTGCGGGAAAAAGGTTATAAAATAACCGAACAGCGAAAAGCGGTTCTTGAAATAGTCATGGAACATGATGGGGAGCATTTGAGCAGCCAGGAAATATATGAACTTGTAAAAAAGAAGTATCCCGATGTTGGTGTTGCAACTGTTTACAGGACGCTTCCCGTACTTGAAGAGCTTGGTTATGTCTATACAGTCGACCTCGGAGATGGCTGCGCGAGGTACGAATTGCAACGCGAAGGCCAACAGCACCGGCACCACCATCTTATCTGTGAATGCTGCGGCGAAATTACCGAAGTAAAGGACGATCTTCTTGATGAAATCGAAAAAAAAATCTATGACAATTATGGATTTACTATAAAAGATCACAGAGTAAAATTTTACGGAATTTGCTCCAAATGCGGTAAATGCTAAATTCACTGTTATCTGTCCTTCCAATAAAGTTAAATTTATAAAAATAGCCTTTAGGGCTTTATTTTTTTGGCATAATTAATGGACTTGTTCAATATATTATATTGGATTAAGTGACCCGATTTATGTTTTTTCATAACAAGAATGCGGATGACTTGTTTTAATGAAATTGAAACAGAGGGGGAAAAGCTGTGGAAAGAGATTACAGGATATATGAAGATATAGCCGAAAGAACAAACGGAGATATTTACATCGGTGTTGTCGGTCCTGTCAGGACAGGAAAGTCAACATTCATTAAAAGGTTTATGGATGGTTTGGTAATTCCGAATATTCCTAATCAATACGATAGAGAAAGAGCGATAGACGAAACGCCGCAAAGCGGTTCGGGGCGAACGATAATGACCACAGAGCCGAAATTTGTGCCCAATGAGGCGGTTACAATTACCATGGATGAGAACTCAACGATGAACGTAAGGCTTGTTGACTGTGTAGGATATCTTGTTAAAAGCGCTTTGGGGTATTTGGAGGATGAATTGCCAAGAATGGTTCACACACCATGGCTTGAACACGCGATACCATTTGAAGAAGCAGCAGAAATGGGAACAAGGAAAGTCATACGAGAGCATTCAACTATAGGAATTGTAATGACAACCGACGGCTCTTTTACGAATGTACCAAGAGAAGAATATGAGGAAGCCGAGGAAAAGGTAATTGCAGAGCTGGAGGCTAACAACAAACCATATATTATTATTTTAAACTCAGCTTTCCCTGATAATCCTGATACAAGGCAAATGGCCGAGCGACTAAGTGAAAAATATAGAAAACCGGTAATACCAATGGATTGTCTGAACATGACAATAAGGGATATTCACCATGCAATGAAGACAATTCTATATGAATTCCCTGTACGAGAGGTATCGATTGATATTCCGCGCTGGGTTACACGGCTTGATAATCAGCATTGGCTTAAGAATGATATCATAAAGGCAATTAATGAAGTATTTGAAGAAAAAGCAACGATAAGACAAATTAGTGATAACGCGTGTAAATTTGACAATTACGATTTTATAAAAAACGGTCGGATCTCAGAAATGAAGCTTGGGCAGGGCAGAATAAACATGGAGCTGAATATGGCCGATGGGCTATTCTATAATATACTGAACACCGAAACAGGCCTTGACATTAAGGGTGAGCATGAATTATTCAGCATTTTGAAGGAACTCGCGGGAATAAAAACCGAATACAGAAAAATTGAATATGCTTTGCATGAAGTTAAAACGAGGGGATATGGAGTGGTCACTCCTCAGCTTGAAGAGTTGAAATTAGAGCCACCGGAAATTATCCGCCAGGGAAGCAGGTTTGGAATAAAACTGCGTGCAAGCGCTCCTTCAATACACATGATTCGTGCTGATATTGAAACGGAAATTTCTCCTCTTGTTGGCTCGGAAAGGCAATCCGAAGAACTTGTAAATTACCTTCTTAAAGAGTTTGAAGGCCAGCCGGAAAAACTGTGGGAATCGAATATATTCGGTAAATCGCTGCATGAATTGATCACCGAAGGACTTCAGAACAAGCTCTACAGAATGCCTGAAGACGCGCAGATGAAACTGCAGGAAACACTGCAAAGAATAATAAATGAAGGCAGCGGCGGCCTGATATGCATTATTCTATAACGTCACTAATGATACCCGTTTCTTCTATCTTAAATTAAGCACTTCTCTTGCCCGGCTCTTCCGGGCTTTTTTTTATTTCTAATATACAAGAGTAAGACAAACTACCTTAAAAAATAAAACATGAAAAGACAAAATTAGTGGTATAATATTCATGATAAATAATATAAAAGGGAACTATACATATAGAAAGGAGACTTGAAATGTCTGAATCTACAGAAAAAAGCAGGGGACAAAGGCTTATAGAAAAACTTGAATACAAAAGCGCTAATGCCTGGGAAAAAATCCCTGATCGTGAAAAGGTGTTTCAATTTTGTGATGGATACAAGGCTTTTCTTGATAAAGCTAAAACAGAACGGGAGTATGTAAAAGAGGCGGTTTTATTAGCTGAAAAATCCGGTTATGAAAACCTTGACAAAATAATTGCTGAAGAACTGCCGTTGACAACCGGGGATAAGATATACCGTGTTGTTAAAAACAAAGCAATTGTTTTTGCGATTATTGGAAAAAAACCAATGGAAAACGGGACAAGAATGCTTGGGGCGCATATTGACTCGCCGCGGCTGGATTTAAAACAAAAGCCGATTTTTGAAAATACCGATATGGTGTTTTTGAAAACACATTATTACGGTGGCATTAAGAAATATCAATGGGTTACAATACCTCTTTCGCTGCACGGTGTTATTATTAGAAAAGACGGAACGAGCTTAGAAATCAATATCGGTGAAAGCGATGACGATCCTGTTTTTACAATCACCGATTTGCTACCGCATCTTGCAAAAGAACAAATGGAAAAGAAACTTGGCGAGGCTATCACCGGCGAAGGGCTTAATTCACTTGCAGGCTCAATTCCGTATGATGACAAGGATGTTAAGGAAAAGGTAAAGCTTAATATCCTAAGTATTTTGCATGAGAAGTATGACATAACGGAAGAAGATTTCCTCAGTGCCGAACTTGAGCTTGTGCCTGCATTTAAGGCAAAAGATATCGGGTTCGACAGGAGCATGATTGGTTCTTATGGACAGGATGACAGGGTGAGTGCTTATACGTCAATGATGGCTATTTTCCACATTGACGATCCTGAATACACCTCGGTTTGCGTTCTCACCGACAAGGAGGAAATAGGAAGTATAGGAAACACAGGCGCAGAATCACGTTTTCTTGAAGATTTTCTTGCGGATTTATGTTATCTTACATCAAAGAACTACTCTGATATTGTTCTTCGGCGTTGTCTTAATAATTCGGTGATGCTGTCTGCCGATGTAAACGCAGCGCTGGATCCGAATTATGAAGGGACGCATGATAAGCTTAACGCCGCTTATATGGGAAAAGGCATCGCGGTTTTGAAGTACGCCGGCGCTCGCGGTAAAGCCGGTGCTTCGGATGCTCATGCTGAATTGTTCGCGAATGTAAGAAAGCTTTTCAATGAAAATGATGTTCCATGGCACTCAACCGAGCTCGGCGCTGTCGATAAAGGCGGGGGAGGAACAATTTCAAGATACGTTGCAAATCTCGGCGTGGATGTGCTCGACTGCGGAGCGCCTGTTCTAAGTATGCATTCCCCGTTTGAAGTAACAAGCAAAGTTGATGTATATTCAGCATACAAAGGGTATAAGGTCTTTTTGAAAAAATATGAATAATTAAACTTAAACGCTTCCAATATACCTTTAACAGCAGGCTTTTTATGCCTGCTGTTTGTGTTGCATGCGAAAAGAAGTTAAGAAGAAGTATTGTACAATAGTGAAAAAAATGTAGGGTTGTATCCTCTAAAAAATAGAATGGTATTAAGTTGCGCTGCGCTTTATTAATGTACAAAAAGATGATATTATATAAATAACGAAGCTTAAATAATAGCCTATAAGCCGTGTTCATAAGAGGCTGACGCCTGTTAACGAAGCATCCCATATTGTTTGCGTTGTAAAATGCAATCGTATTTATGAATGTGAGGATATAATATGAAAAAGAAAGTTTTTGCCGTTCTATTATTGATTATATCGGCAGTAGTTATCTCAATTCCATCATTTGCGCTGGATGATATATATGTAGTAAAGGGAGATATAAAAGTTTATGTTAACGACACTTTGATCGGCTTCGATGTACAGCCGTTTTTTTATAAAAGCAGGACAATGGTGCCTATACGAGGTGTTTTTGAAGCAATGGGCGCTGCTGTTGAATGGGATAACTATACAAAAACGGTTGAAGTCTCAAAAGGAGTTACTGAAGTTAGAGTTCAATTGGACAATCATGTCGCATTGGTTGACGAAAAAAGAATATCAATGGATGTTCCAGCAGTTGGGCTTAACGGCAGAATATTCGTTCCGGTCAGGTTTATAAGTGAAGCCTTAGGAGCTGATGTTGACTGGGATAACAATACAAAAACGGTATATATTAATGAAAATACATATAATAAAGATCTTGGAAACATATTAAACGGGGGCAGGTACGCGACTGATGGCGTATGGAATTACTATATTCTTCAGGATGGCGTGCTGGTTCGTGAAAATAATGAAACTAAAATGCAGGAGAAGATTACTGAGCGTACCGTATGCGATTTACATATATTAGATGACTGGATATACTGCATAGGCGTTGACAATGGAATTCAAAAAGTAATGCGCTTTTTAAAGGATGGTTCGTCACAAAAAGAAATTGTGATAGATGGGCCTGTTCAATCAATGCAAATACTAAATGGATGGATATATTACAGTCCGAGCGATTCTAATAAACTTTACCGTACAAGCATGGACGGGACGGTTACGGAAAAAGTGCTTGAGGACGGTGACTTTTCACCAAAAAACTGGTTTGTTCAAAACAGTTTTATATATTATAAAAATACAGCAAAAGCCGGTGCCATATGCTGTGCAAGGATTAATGGGACTGGGATAAGAGCTCTTGTGTATGATTCGTATAAATACAGATTGAAACTGATAGATGATAATTATATTTATTTGGTACGAGATGACGGCGAAAAAGGTTTTTATCGTGTGCCGCTTGTAGGCGGGACACCTGATAAAATACTTGATGAAGCACCTCTTTGTTTAAATTCCGACGGATACTGGCTTTACGCAGCCGTGAAAACCAGTAACGGCAGCAGTTTAATTAAGAAACAAATAAAAAATGGGAATGAAACATATACAATAAACGAATACAAAGAATCGGATACCCCGAAAAGTATATATTTAAGCGATCAGTCCATTTACTACACTTTGGTCAGGGGAACTGAAGAAATGGTCTTTCAAATGAGCCTTTACGGCCAGGATGTAAAGGCTTTGTCATGGATATACGGCAAGGACTATTACCGTGTAAGGGACATACTGTCAAATACCCAAATGAAACATAATACACTTACAGGTTTCGCTTCGCTTCAAATGATAACAGTACAGACCGAAGGAACAATTAGTACAATAATAAATGAAATCAAGCTAAACAATTCACAACCGCTTTACTACCAAAAAACCAAGGCTGAAAACAACAATGACCTTGAAATATGGGTTGACAGGGATAATATTTACACAAAAAAGCCTGATGAGGACCATTGGAGTATGAATGCGGCAGATAAATCAGATAAGCTATTTGCGAATATCTCGGTTTTTAATTTGTTAAGACCAACGCAGGAATTATGCAACACTTTTTTTGTAACAGACCAGGAAGGTAAGTATATTCTTTCCGGCAGCGGCACTTTTCAGATATTTCTCCAAAACTTTTTGCAAGACAAAGGAAATAGAGCACTTACTATATCCGATTACATAGATCATTTAGAAATCAACGCTGTAATAAACAAGGACTATTATATCGAGCAGTTGGATATTAAGGTGGAACTCGGAACGACCGGTGCCAATGGCATGCCTGTAAATAACAGCATAATACATTATCAATATGTAAACAGCCAGTTCAACAGCGTATTTTTAAACTTGCCTTATTCTGTAAAACTATCTGTAAATGCAAAAGAAAAAGCTGATTCTAATATTGAATCAGGTATAGAAAAATTTAACGAAGCAAAATATCAGGAAGCCGTTCAATATTTTGATGCAGCAATAGCCGCCTATAATAAATCATATGACGCCTATTTTTATAAGGGAAAAGCGCTTTATTACCAGGGAAAATATGAGGAAGCCATTCTAACGTATGATAAATGCCTTGAACTGGAAGCTGATAATTATGACATATTGGCCCATCAGGGTCTATGTTACTTGGGGCTTGGCGATTTGGCAAAAGCCGAAGAAATCGCAAACGCTGTAATTGAAGCAGACAACAAAAACAAACTGGCGTATAACCTTCTGGGATTGGTTTATTTTAAACAGGAAAAATTCACTGACTCTTATAAACTATTTGAAAAAGCTGTTTCAATTGACAAAGATTATTATGATGCCTGTCTTAATATGGCATCCTCGCTTTTTAACATGGGCAGTTATACAAAATGCGTTAACGCGGCGGATGAATTTCTCAAACGTTTTCCGAACGACAGAGATCTTCTGCTGATAAAAGCATCAAGTTTATCAAAACAAGGCAATTCACAGAAGGCAATAGAAGTATTTAATCAGATTCTTAACCTTGATCCTGCAAACGATTTTGTTGCAATGACGTATATAGCGCTTGAATACGAAAAGCTTCAGGAATTTGACAAAGCACAGGAGTATGCTGACAGGGCAAAGTCCGTCTATCCAAATTACAGCCTTTTGGTGTATATTTTGGAAAAGTTGGAATACGAACGATTTACGCTTTCCGGACAGAAAATTGTAAATTTTATCAAAGATTATTACCTTTTTTATAATGAATCAGAAGAAGTGTTGGAAGCGATATCCGCATTCCTTAATAAAGGGGAAGCATATACCTTAGGAGATATTGTTAAATTGGTCGATGCGATAAAAAGTCCCGACGACGATATGACTTTACTGCTTACAGGCAGTGATTATGATTCTTATATGAACCGCAAGGCAGATGCTTTAGTTTCGGCAAAACAGCAGGACGACAATACTGTGTATATAAGAATAAGTGATTTCTCACAGGGAACCGGAGTAATATTTAACGAATATATACAATCCATTGAGAACCCCGAAGATAAAACACTGATAATAGACCTGAGAGATAATAGCGGCGGACTTACCAGTGAAGCAGGTATAATGCTTGATGCTCTTCTTCCCGAATGCTTTACAAGCTATTATATCGAACGCGGCGGGTATATAACAACGAATCAATCCGGAAAAAGCTGTGTTAAGTTTTCAAAAACAGCAATCCTTGTTAATGAAAAAACCGCGAGTGCTGCAGAACTTTTAGCCCTTGGCCTGAAAACACATTTAGACGATGTTGCAATAATAGGCAGGCAGACGATGGGGAAGGGAGTAGGCAAGATTGTATATAACGACCTGAACAGAAAATACGCGCTTTACCTTGTAAACCATTACTGGAATGTGCTTCAGAAGAATATACACGGTACGGGAATAGAAGTCGATATTACGGTTGAAAGTGACGCTGATTTTCCAAAAGCGATAAATGAATTTGTTAAAAAATAGATTTGTTATCCTATACGCAGTAGATAGACATTGGGGTGGTTCTCATATCTATCCCCTTGTCTACCCGCTGAAACTTTAAACTTAAGTGGAGGGATAGTAAAATGAAAAGCAAAAGAACCAATCAATCAGAAAAGGCCGGTATGAAAAACAGAATAAAAGTCAAAAAAATTGATGACTCTATATGGCTTATGGATGATAACGGCGAGGCGACAGGGTATCTTGTTTGCGGTAAGAAGAAAGCCGTTGTTATTGACACAATGAACGGTATCGCGGATGTTCATGCAGTTGTCAGAGAAATCACAAGTCTTCCGCTTACAGTTATAAATACACACGGTCACTGTGACCATATTTTCGGTAATGTGTACTTTAATTGTGATTGTTTTTTACATACCGACGATATAGAAATTGCCGCAGAACATATCAGATTTCCCTGGTTTGTTAAGATTTGTCAAAAAAAGAAGATTAAAATGCCGCCATTTAAGGCAATTAATGACGGCGATGCAATCGACCTTGGCGGGCTTACACTTGAAGTTATATCGCTGCCCGGGCATACCCCCGGAGGAATATGCCTGCTTTTAAAAGAAAAACGTATATTATTTACCGGTGACAGCGTTAATCATCATCTTTGGATGCAATTAAAAGAAAGTCTGCCTCTAAAAACATTTCTTGTAAATCTTGATAAAATTTCATGGGTAACCGAAAAGGCGGATAAAATACTACATGGTCACGCTCAGGATTTTGATGATATTTCGTTGTTTGATGAACTACGGTCCGGTATTAAAGAACTCATCGAAACGAAAGGAAAAGGCAAAACAAGAAACAGTACGAAGTACAAATGGTTCGGCGGCATTGCAAAACAATACCCTTTCGGCAGTGACACAAGCGTTATTTGCTACAACGACGAAAAAATGGATTGAAGAAGTTCAAGCCTCTCCGAACAGCTTAGCCGCATTATTATATAAAATTGCTTCTCTTTCGTCTTCCGAAAGTTCAAGCCTGAGAAATCTGTCCAGTTCATCGCTGTGCCTCCACATGGGGTAATCCGAGCCGAACATGAACTTATCAACACCGTGGCTTCGAATCATATCAACTGCTTCAGCCGGTTCAAGAAAGGCTAACGAACTTGAAGTATCCATGAAAACATTCCTGCCAATCAAATATTTGCGGGAATCCTCCCACATCCTGTAACCTCCGAAATGGGCGGCAATAACAATCAGATCCGGAAACTTGTCAAGAATGCGGGCAAGACGGATGGGGCTTGAAGAATCCTGGTTTTGATCCCCCATATGGATTAACAGGGGGAGCTCTCCGGCAATGGCTTTGTAAACAGCCATCATTGAGGGTTCGTCAATAACAAAATGCTGAAATTCCGGGTGCAGTTTGATCCCTCTTAACCCCAAGGAAACTATCCTTTCAACTTCAGCATCAATATCCTCAAAGCTAAAATGTAAGGTACCAAAACCAATCATGTTGCTATGGCTTTTAACAACGTCAGCAATATAATTGTTGATGGATTTCACCTGATCTGAATGAGTTGCGGAGGAATGAACCAGGTAGCGGTCTACGCCAATCTGTCGGCCGCTTTTCAGAAGTGCGTCAACAGTGCCACTTTCATACATATTGCGATTATAATACCTTCCGATGTTTTCTACGGCCTTTTCAGCAATGTTGTCAGGGAAGATATGGTTGTGAACATCAAAAATTTTGTATTTTTTATTCAAAAGCATCATTATCCTTTATTATAAAAAAACGTAAACAGCATGAACTTCAGTAGTAAAAAAAACAAAACTTACGCAGACAGTTGTAAATATTAACTGCCTGCGGAGATTTATGGCTGTTTATCATAAAAAATTTGTATTAATTTAAATCAATATACCGCGCTGTTACGCCGTTCAGACTGTTAAGTTCATTAACCAGGGCCTCTACATCTTCTTTACTTCCACAAGGCTGCAATACGATAATCCCGTCTAATGAACATGCATCGTCGCTAACTTCATGCAGTCCCAAACGTGCTCTAATCTTACACCCGTTTTTTGTAAGTGTCTCCTGGAATTTTACCGCATTATCAATTCTATTGTCCATGCGAATACCGATAATATAGTAACAAGACATTAAAATAACCTCCTATGCGCCAAAAACTGTATAATATTTTATATAATTATAACAATTAAGTACTTTTGATACAAGCACTGTACAATTAATCAATTGGTTCTGTTACAAATATATTTTTTTGTTTTAGCGTATAGGGCCTTTCACTAAAATCAAGATTTCTTCAACCCAATTATTCAAATCATGGAGAGAGTTATAATTAGATTATTGATTAGGTTGATAAAATGAATACTTGAATACGAAGGAGTTTAAGTTTATTATAGAAATTGGAAGGAAGGCTTCGAAATGATACAGAAGCAATGCAAATTATTAAATGCACATGTACATAGAATGTGTTTTGACAAATATTCTATTTATACATCCATGGCCAAGGTTATTCATAGATGGGATAAAAAAACAAAAGAACTTATTTCTTCTGTTACGGTACCTCCGAATGATAATTTAAAAAAAGGAGCGCTGTTATGTGTAGATGAGAAGAATATCTATTTCAACAGTATTTACTTTTTTCATGTGATGGACAAAAAAGCTTGATAAATATTTTAGTATTAGGAATTTGTCTGACAAATAAAAGGAGCGGATACAGATGAACCATGCTGTCGAATTAAGATGGCTGGAAAAAAACACGGTTTCCTCTCAGGGGGTTACATGGGGAGTTCCGTGGAAAAAAGGGGCTTTGAAGAGGAATGAAGAGATTATATTGACAAATGATAACGGTGAACCTATTCCTGTTCAAAGCTGGCATCAGGCATATTGGCCGGATGGAACTGTAAAGTGGACAGGACATGCCATATCACTAAAGCAAAAAATAAAAAAGTTATATTTAAAAAAAGGAACTCCTTTAAAGCAAGAGGAAGACATACAGATTAAAGAAAGCAAAACCGGTATTGTAATTGATACCGGTGTGATTACTTGTCAGATAAATAAATCCGGGCCTAATATCATCCATTCAATTTCGATGGACGGATATGTTAATTGCAAAAACGGTAAGCTTGTATGCATACGAGAAGAAAGATTAGGCAAACCGGGAAATATGCAGCTTCGTGAAGAAAAATTTGAAAGTATTGTGACTGAGGCGGTCATAGAACAGGGAGGACCTATACGCTGTGTCGTAAAGGTTTCAGGAAAACACGAATCTCTTACGGGAACCCGCCGGTGGCTTCCTTTTACGCTCCGCTTCTATTTTTACAAAGGTCAGTGTATGGTGCGGATGGTTCATAGTTTCATTTATGACGGTGATAAAGAATCAGATTTTATTAAAGGTCTGGGGATAACTTTTACTGCCCCGCTAAAAGGCGAATATTATAACCGTCATGTAAGGTTATCAGGTGATACAGGTTTCTTTTCAGAAGCCGTACAGCTTTTGTCTACATGGAGACCTCGGATTCCTGTAGAAATTTACAAAAAGCAGATTCTGGGAGAAGTTATTTCACTGGATAACAGTCCTGAAATTATAGATAGGCTTGGAACAATAACATCATGGGATAGTTATAAGCTGGTACAGATTACAAGCGAAACCTACAGGATTGAAAAAAGGACCCAGGAAGGCTGCTGCTGGGTACATGCAGGCAGCGGACGAAGATCATGCGGCCTTGCATATATTGGTGGGGAGTATGGCGGCCTTGCCGCGGGGATCCGTAAATTTTGGCAGAAATACCCTTCATCAATTGAGATACACGGAATGAAAAAGGAAGATGCGTCGTTAACATTATGGTTCTGGTCCTACGACGCGCAGCCAATGGATTTGAGGCATTATGACACAAAGACTCATGTAGAAAGCCATTATGAAGGTTTCGAAGAAATTCGAAGCACACCTTTCGGTATAGCGAACACGAGTGAAATTATCCTTCAGCCGTATAATAAAACACCTTGCTCAGAAGAATTATCAGAACTGAATACCCTGCTTACATCTCCCGGGCTTTTGGTATGCACGCCTGAATATTATCACGGGGTTAAGGCGTTTGGTGTCTGGAGTCTGACGGATTACTCTACAGAAGCTAAAAGATTTATTGAAAACCAGTTAGAACAGACAATTTCATTTTACCAGGATGAAATAGAACAGCGCCAATGGTATGGGTTCTGGAATTACGGCGATATCATGCATACATATGATGCTGTAAGGCATACCTGGAAATATGATATGGGAGGCTATGCATGGCAGAATACCGAGCTTGTTCCTACGTATTGGCTGTGGTACAGTTTTCTTCGAACCGGCCGGAGTGATATTTTTCGTATGGCTGAAGCAATGAGCCGTCACACGATGGATGTGGATATATACCATATCGGTGAATATAAAGGCCTTGGTTCCCGGCATAACGTACTGCATTGGGGCTGCGGATGCAAAGAAGCGAGAATCAGTATGGCTGGACACCACCGTTTTTATTTTTATCTGACTTGTGATGAACGGGCTGGGGATATACTGGATGAGGTCAAAGACGCGGATTTTGCTACTGTTCATTTGGATCCGATGCGTGCATATTATCCTAAGGAGGAGTATCCGACTCACGTAAGGAGCGGTCCGGATTGGGCGGCATTTTGTTCAAATTGGTTAACACAATGGGAGCGTTATGAAGATAAGAATTACAGAGACAAAATTCTGATGGGTATACAATGCTTGAAAAAAATGCCCTATCGACTATACGGAGGTACTGTTTTCGGATACAATCCAGACACTGGAGAATTAATACATCCAAAAGAAGAACGTGGTACCGGCTCCCATCTGGTACTCTGCATGGGAGGGCCTCAAATATGGATGGAGCTTTCTGATATTATTGAAGACAAAGAGTGGGATGAAATGCTGGCGGAATATGGGGTTTTTTATAACCTTTCACATGAAGAAAAAATTGCACGCACGAACGGAGCAGTACCTGGTCATGGCTTTTCTTTTCCAATGTTCTCAGCTTCATTGCTTGCATTTGCTGCAGAGAAAAAAAAGGATCGTGAAATAGGAAGAAAGGTATGGGATATTTTATCGGGTAAAGGCAGCGAATACCATAAACCTTTCCGGATAGAAAAATTGGAAGTAGAAAAGACCGCATATATTAAACCGATTTATGAAATTCCCTATATTTCAACTAATACTGTCGCACAGTGGGCGTTAAACGTTATCGTTTGCTTAGAACTGGCAGGAGAAGATTTGACAGATGACTTCATATCGCGTTTCTAAGATACAAGGCCGAGGCAAGGGAAGGACAGTTATCGTGTTTGTTTATCAATTTAAATATAACGGTTGATAAAAGGAGAATATATTGGTAAAATATAAACGTACAATCATAGCATTCAGACATATATGAAAGTTTTTATTTCACATCGCTTTGTGTTTATTTAGTAAAATGTAGTTTGTCAAAACCCCATAAAAATTAGTGACACTACTTTATTTACACTACTTAAAAAGAGAGGAGTTATACTTATGTTAGGAAACCCAAAACTTATTGAAACGTTAAATGCTTTACTTGCGGACGAGCTTGCGGCCATCAACCAGTACATAGTACATGCGGAAATGTGTGAGGACTGGGGATATGGTAAGTTACATGAAGGCTTTGAGAAGCGGTCAATAGAAGAGATGAAACATGCTGAACAACTCATCGGAAGGATTCTGTTTCTCGGTGGAACACCTGTCGTAACAAAACTAAGTAATATTAAAATTGGAAAGGACGTTCCAAAGCAAGTAGAATATGACCGTGCTGCAGAGGAAAGCGCAATCAAAGCTTATAATGATGCTATAGCGCTTGCCGGCGAGGTGCGTGACCATGCAACAAGAGATATCCTTATACAAATTCTAAACGACGAAGACCGTCACATGGATGAACTTGAGGAACTATTAGATCAGATTGAGCAGATGACTTTGCCCATGTTCTTGATAACTCAGGTTGATTAATTATTTTGTAAGAAGACTTAAATTCAAGAGGCTGTAACAATTACAGCCTCTTTTATTATAAAAATTCAAAATTTAAATCATGAATTTGTACAATCGGTGCCCGGCTGCTCCTGGTTTCATCAAGT
>FZPS01000022.1_pt71 | contig 17458 bp, 19 predicted proteins | sample 1817821 | NCBI WGS metagenome assembly FZPS01 (sample SAMEA104158645, study PRJEB21678) | metagenome | place: Germany | collected 2015-04-21
GTATGTGCCCAACGTGGTTTATTCCTGTGGCAGTTATGTTCATAACGGTGAACTGATTATCCCTTATGCCATGAGTGATTACGCCACTACTTTTGCCAGTGTCGATCTGGAAGAGTTGTTGGATGAGATAATGAGTTGATAAGATAATGGGAAGGGCTGATTTTTTATTGGACGCACCCGTCATGAAGCTTATTTGTCGAGTATCTTTCGATAAACTTTCAAATAATCGTCTACCATTTTTTCTTTGCTGAAATTTTCTTCCGCCCATCGTCTGCAATAGGAACGGTCGATATGACGTATCAGCGGAATTTTTTCGACTGCTTCGTCGATGGTATCTACTAGAAATCCGGTTTTTCCTTCACAGATGAGTTCGCTCATCGATCCTTTATTGAAAGCAATTACGGGTGTTCCGCAAAACATGGCTTCGGCAACACTCAGTCCGAAAGGTTCGTTGAAATTGATGGGGTGGAGTAGGGCATACGCATTTCCCAGCAATTCGTTGCGTTTTTCCGGTCCTGCGCTTCCCACGTAAACGATATTGTTGTCGTTGAGATATGGAGCCACTTTCTCGTCGAAATACGCTTTGTCCTGAATGATACCGGCAATGATGAGTTTCATCTTGGCTTTTAGAGCAATTTGAATCGCCTCCCATGTCCCCTTGTCGTGATGGATTCGTCCGAAATAAAGCAAATAATCGCCCGGCTTTTCACGAAGGGTGAAGAGACTTTTGTCGATCCCGTTGTACACGGTAGCGATATAATCGAGCTCAGGGCTTCTGTCGGCATTGCTGATCGAGACGTAATCGTTCCACGGATTGTATCTTTTATAAACGGGAATGATTTTGGGCGACGAAAAGCCATGTATGGTGGTCACCATCGGTGTTTTTATCAATCGCGAGTAGGTGAGGGGCAGAAAATCGAAGTGGTTGTGAATGAGGTCGAATTCGGAAGCTTTTTCCATCAAATAACCAATATGCAAGCATTCGGCAACCTTAGGATCGATTTCTTTATCTTCTTCGTATCCTCTTTCGATAATGCCATCGAGTTTTCCTTTCGTGAGGGAGTCTTTGGTCGCAAAAAGGGTTACGTCTACACCTCTTTCAACCAGTCCTTCGGTAATATTGGAAGCCACTTGCTCCCACGGACCGTAGTGACGGGGCGGAGTGCGCCACGCTACAGGTGATAATAGGGCTATTTTCATTTTCACAAGGGTTTTCGGCTATTTGTTAAACATAAATCAACCAGATCGTCAATGCGGGCTGTGCCCACGCACATCACTGTGTCGGCTCCTCCCCAGTAGATTTTTACGGTACCGTCGTCTTCGGGCACGGCACCGCAGGTAAATACCACGTTATGCACATACCCGGTAATTTCATAGGGTTCTTCGGGTTGAAGAATCCAATTGTCGCCCACGCCGATGATTTTAGCCGGGTCGTCCAAATCGTGCAGGGCAACCCCCAGGCGATAAACATTGCCGTCCATCGTAGGGAATACGCCGTGATAAATACTCAGCCAACCTTTATCGGTTTTTATTGGAGGCGCACCGGGGCCAATTTTCATTTCATCCCAATGGTAGGGCTCGGGTTTCATAATCAGTTGGGAATCGCCCCAATAACGCAAATCGGGCGAATAACTGATCCATATCGACCACGGACCGATTTCGGAATGCGGTCGGTCGAGACGCGCATATAATCCGTTGATTTTTTCCGGGAAAATGACCACATTCCGATAATCGGCTTCGGTAATCAACGAAAATCGTTCCACGGTTTTCCAATCGGTTGTTTTTGCCAACCCTATCCGCACCCCGTGTCGCGAGTAAGCCGAATAGGTGATCCAGTATTCGCCGTCGATGCAGGTTATTCGTGGATCTTCCACTCCGAAAGCTTCGTATTCGGCAAAGATGCCCGAAGTGGCCGGTTCCATAAACGGTTTTTCTTCCACTTTAAAGTGATAACCGTCTCTGCTCCTTGCCAATCCCAAAATACTTCTTCCGTTGAGTTTATGCGATCGGAACAGCATAATGTATTCGTTGCCGAATTTGGTTACTCCGGCATTATGGACGGTTGCCACTTCATAAGGTACGTCATTTTTTGTAAGAATCGGATTGTGTTTATATCGTGTTATCAATGTCATAAGTAATTGTTTTTTTAAAAAGATTATCTCAGTAAAAGTGCTTCATTTTCTTGGGCAGCAAGAATGGTTAGGTGCGAGATCCAATAAGCCAACGTGCTTTCGGCACCCTGATTCCGATTTATTCCTGTTTCTTCGAGTCCGTCGCAACAACCTTTCGTTTCGTGGTCGTATAATGGCAAACGGAGCGAGTTTTCGCCCAAGAACCATAGGTAACACTTAAACATTTTCTCCAGATATTCGGTTTCTTTGGTGATTTTAAACAATTGGTGGTACAGCAATACCATAGCCATGACGTCAATCGATTGCTGTGCGTATTCCGGGACAGTGCCGCCCTTTCTATACCAACTTTTGTTTCCTATCGGTATGAAATAATCGGCTTTCATGGTCAACGACTCCAAGAAACGGGTAGTTTTCAGTCCGATATCGAACCATTCACGGTTCCCGGTAATTTCGTATGCCGAAAACAAAGCCAACGGAATGATGGCGTTGTCGTAGGTGACCACATCTTCAAACCAGTCCCAATTTTCGGCATGGTGATTTTTATACGAGTTTGTGATCAGCGAAACCAAGTCGGTCATGCGATTAACCATCGCTTCGTCATCCGGTGCTCCTTTAAGATAATGGCTGATGCCGATGATGGTATTGGCCGCTCCACGTATGCTTTGTATTTTTTCGAAATAAGGAACAGTACGGAAAAACAATTCTCTTCCGAGTTGTCGAAAAGCATCATGGGGTGGAAATCTCAGCAGGTATCCCAGTGCCCAGACTGTTCTTCCGAAGGAATCGTCCGAACCTTTTTCATCGAGATAGTGTCTGCTGAAGCTGAGAAAATTTCTGAAATTTCCGTTGGGAAGTTGCATATAGTGAATAAAACTCAGATAAACCGGCATAAGTGAGAGCGTTTCCCTGTCTTTGGTTTGCCGATACGCCATAGTTGTCATCAGCAAGGCTCGCGAGTTATCGTCCACACAGTAGCCTTCTTTCAGGTTGGGAATGCCGTATTTGGCATGTTGAACAATCCCCGTATCATCCGTTAGCCTGCGAATGTGCTCCAGTGTGTATGAGGGCAACATACGGATGTCGATTGCCTGTTTATCGTTTATTTTTTCTTCTTTCTTCCAGTTGTTTTTTACGTATTCCGCAAGAGACAAATACCTCTTTCCGATTTTCGGCCATCTGATTTTTTTGCCGTATTCGTATGCTTTCTTTCGAATCTCTTCAAGCGTCTTTTCGTCTTCCAACAATTCGAGCAATATATCGGCCAATTCGTCCGAATTTTTAAATCCAAACAATCTACCTCTTCCCTCATCGAGTAATTCTTGGGCATGCCAATAAGGTGTGGAAACTACGGCACATCCGGCTCCGATGGCATAGGTAAGCGTTCCGCTCGTAATTTGGGCTTCGTTTAAATAAGGAGTAATGTAGATATCGCAAGCTTGGAGATATTCAAACAATTGTTCTTCGGTGACAAACTCGTTGTTGAAATGAACATTTTTTTCGAGGTTGAGTTTTTTTACCAGTCTGAGCAGATAATCGCGATATTCTTCTCCCGAGTGTTTTAACACATTGGGATGAGTAGCCCCCAATACAAGGTAAAAAACATCGGGATGTTTTTCTACTACTTTCGGAAGAGCGTTTATTGCGGTTTCGATACCTTTGTTGCGACTCAATAGCCCAAAAGTCAGCAAAACTTTTTTTCCGGTAAGTCTGTGTTTTTGTTTGGCCTCTTGGCGCGAAAGTCTTTCAAATTCGGGTACTCCGTGTTCGATAAGTGCGATTTTTTCCCGCGGGATACGATAGATTTCTTCCAAAAATTGAACAGCACGTTTACTCATTACCACGATGCGCGCTGCTTGTTTCCCAATTTCTTCAACAATAGATCGTTGTGTATAAGAAGGTTCCTTAAGAACAGTGTGGAACGTTACGATAAGTGGAATTTCGAGCCGGTGAAGCATAGGAAGAATGAAAACGCCGTCGTCACCACCAAAAATACCAAATTCGTGTTGAAGCACGCACACTTCGGCATCGCTGTAATTGATAAATTTGGCGGCATTGATGTAGTCGGGTTGATGATTTTGTCGGATAATGAATTTTACTTCTTCCGGATATTCATATTTTGCATCATCTTCGTTAATGGCAATTACCGTTGCATGATTGGTGATTTTTTTACTTGGGGTATTTTGCACGATAGCTTTTACAAGGTTATTGGTAAACGTTCCGATACCACATTGACGGGGAGGATAAGTCCCGATAAATGCTATTTTCATTTCACTTGGTTTTTTGATTTTCATATATGTCGTATTTTTAATGATGTTGATTTATTCAATTTTGTAAACTATATTAAAAACGTCTTAGCAAGGTGTAAAGTTCGTTTTAATGCTAACAAAAAACCACCGGATTCCGGTGGTTTTTTAGTAACTGAGTGTTTTCTCAGTAAATTTTCTTATTTGATTTTTTTAAAACCATAAATCGCACGGTTGCCCAATTCTTCTTCGATGCGGAGCAGTCGGTTGTACTTGGCTGTTCGGTCTGAACGGCTGAGTGAGCCTGTTTTGATCTGCCCCGAATTGGTAGCAACGGCGATATCGGCAATCGTTGTATCTTCCGTTTCTCCCGAACGGTGAGAGATAACGGTTGTATAACCATGACGATGAGCCATTTCAATGGCGTTTAATGTTTCGGTGAGCGTTCCAATCTGATTTACCTTGATGAGGATGGAGTTTCCGCAACCCATTTTGATGCCTTTTTCGAGGAATTCAACATTGGTCACAAACAAGTCGTCGCCAACCAGCTGACATTTGTTGCCGATTTTTTCGGTAAGCAACTTCCATCCTTCCCAATCGTTTTCGCTCATGCCGTCTTCAATGGAGTCGATAGGATATTTCGCAATCAGCTGCTCCAGGTATTCAACCTGTTCGGCAGAGGTTCTCTTTTTTCCTTTGTCGCCTTCAAACTGTGTATAATCGTAAATGCCGTCTTTGTAGAATTCCGATGATGCGCAATCGAGTCCAATCATGACATCCTTGCCCGGTTCATAGCCTGCATTGCGAATGGCGGTGAGAATGGAGTCGATGGCTTCTTCGGTACCTCCTGCGAGATTGGGAGCAAACCCCCCTTCATCGCCTACAGCCGTGCTCAGCCCTTTGTCGCGAAGAACTTTTCTCAAAGCATGGAAAATTTCGGCACCCATGCGCAATCCTTCACGGAAACAGGGGGCGCCTACCGGTCGGATCATAAATTCCTGAAAAGCAATGGGGGCGTCGGAGTGTGAGCCGCCGTTTATGATGTTCATCATGGGAATAGGCAGTACATAGGCATTTACCCCTCCGATATAGCGGTACAAGGGTAGTCCCAGATAATCGGCAGCAGCTTTGGCAACCGCCAGAGAAACACCCAACAGCGCATTTGCACCAAGATTGGATTTGGTCTTGGTTCCGTCTAATTCCAACAGCTTGGCATCGATTCCGCGTTGATCCAATGCAACCATCCCGATTAAAGCGGGTGCTATGATTTCGTTCACATTGTCAACGGCTTTCAAAACGCCTTTGCCTCCATATCTTTTTTTGTCTCCGTCGCGAAGCTCCAGAGCTTCGTTTTCACCTGTAGATGCTCCCGAAGGAACGGCTGCACGACCAAATGCACCCGATTCGGTGTATACATCTACTTCAACTGTCGGATTTCCTCTCGAATCCAGAATTTCGCGTCCTAAAATACTTACAATTCTCATGTTGATTTGATTTTATAAATTAATGAAATATCTTTTTTTTATCCGTTTTTGTTACGCAAATATACTTATCTTTTATTTAAAACTACGCAAAAGAAGCAATGAGTGCACTCATATTTGACGTAATCAACCGTATGGAAATGGCCATAAGAATGATGCCAAAAAACTTGCGCATAATGTAAATCCCGCTGGCTCCCATCAATTTCTTTACCGCATCCAGATAACGCAATACAACGTAAACCAGCACCATGTTGAGGGCTATGGCTATAATGATGTTGACGATATTGTATTCTGCCCGCATGGAGAGAAGAGTGGTAAATGTTCCGGGTCCTGCTATCAGAGGAAACACCACCGGTACCAACGTGGATGAATCTTCACCGTCGGGATTGTCGTTTTTGAAAATTTCTATTCCGAATATCATTTCGATAGAAATAATGAGAATAACCAGTGCTCCGGCAACGGCAAACGAGGATAAATCAACCTGAAACAATTTCAGAATCCACTCTCCGACAAAAAGAAAGAGGAGTAAGATGAAAAACGAATAAAGAGCCGCTTTGCTGGGTTCTATGATTTTGTTTTTGCTTCTCAAGTTCAGGAAAATGGGTACCGATCCTGTTACGTCGATAATAGCAAAAAGAACCAGAAAAGCACTCACTATTTCTACCCCGTTTAATCCGAACATAAATGCAGTTTTGAATTTAGAATAAAGGAAGCACTCGATTACATTTTGAATACAAAAATACTTTTTTATAGCTTAATTTCCAATATATTTTGAATATTTGTTATTGCAAGTAGCTAAGGATTCCAAATCGAAATAACCTTCTCGATGGGAATAATTAAGATATTTTATAATATTGAACGCATTAAAATGTTGAAAAAACCGTTTGCGAAAGGAAACAAGGGTGGCACAGTTGTCGTTGCAATCCATAATATTGGCCTTCCTATTGTTGCGTTGAATAAATTCTTGCAATGAGGGGTGCAACAGTGTTATTATTTCTGCAACTGCTTTTTCAGGTTGTTTAAAAAAAAGATCGATCTTGTCGAAAAACTCTTTCAGTGCCGCAAAAGCATCCATAGAATAGACTTTGATGCGACCATCGGGTTCGGCTATGATTTTTTGAAGGGCTGGTCCTGTACCAAACGGTACTCTTTCCGAAAAACGTGCCATAGGATATACAAAGACATTATCCAATACGGCTACTTTTCCCATTGGGAATATTTTGTGCAGAAAGTAAAAATCTTCTCCTCCCTGTTGTCGCCCCATTCCTCCGGCACATACGTAAGCATCGGCTGTAACGGCAAAAGCCGACCCAATGGTGTGATAGTAATAGGGGAATCCGGTATATTTTAGCGATTTTTCGAAATACCGTAGATATCCTTCGTATTCGCGGATGGCCTTTTCTATGGTCTCGTTGTTGTCCTCTGTGCGGTGGTGGAAATTGTGAATGGTACAACGCACTTTTTTGTTTTGAAAAGCTTCGTAAATATCCCGAAGATAATTCTTCGAAACCGTACAATCGGCATCCAACGAAATAAGTATTCCTTCCGGGTTGTTGGTTTTATAAAAATGATCGACCGCCAGATCCATGCCGATTTTACGAGCCAATCCCACTCCGCCGTGTTTTTTGGGAAGATTTTCAACGATTATCGGCACAAAATGCAAGCGATGGGTAGAGAAGGTTTTTGAAAATTTCAGTACCTCTTGGTAAGTTTCTCTGTTTTGCTGAATCGCTTTTTTGTTCGATTGCACAGTTGAATTGATAACTATTACTACCTGAGTATTGACTCCGGGAGAGTTACATTCAATAAGGCTGTTAAGGGTTACGGTTAGTTTCTTTTCGTTAAAACAAGGGATTACCACAATCATGTCGGCAATACACTCTACCGGAAGCGGTGGCTTTAGGTATTCGCTTCGCTGTCTTTGAAGATATGCCGGCCAATGTTTCATAAATAATTGGAAATGTAAGAATAGAAAATAAAATAAGGCTCTTCACATAAAGAACCTTATATCTTGGATAACGAAAGGTTGCGTTATTTCTTTTTTGTTGAAGCAGGTGCCAGCGTGGTTGGCCCGTATTTGTTGTTCAAAAAACGGATAACTTCTTGGGTGATATCGTATTTTTCGTCAGCATACAAAATATTGTCCGATGCCGTATTGCTGAAAATGATTTCATAATTTTTGTTCTTGTTGAATTCCACAAGATTGACTTTGATGGTATCTGCCAATTGGAGATTTAATTTTTGTTGTTCCAACATAAACTCCCGTGAAAGTTTTTGCGCCATCTCTTGATACTCTTGTTGCATTTTCAAAATACGTTGCTGTTCTTGTTCTGCCCTTTCTTGGCTTAAGAAAGCATTATTTTGCAACTTACGTTGAAATTCCTGAGCAGCGGCATTTAATTGGGATTCTTTTTGGTTTAGTGTCGCTCTTGAATTTTCTTCTTTTCGCATCAAGGCTTCGTTGAGATCTTTTGCGAAATTGTAATTTATTAAAAGCGAATCCACATTGATATATGCAACCGGCAATGTAAGGGTTGAATCTTCCAGATTGAATTGTATTTGCGTTTTTTTGGCCGACGAAGGTTGGGAAGTAAAATGCAAAATGTAAAGAACAATAATTGCAACTGCCAGCACACCATTAATTATATAAAAATTGGATTTTTTCATTTTTAGTTTATTTATGGTTTTTTGATTTCAGTATCTGTTTTACAGGATTTATTTTAGAACGTATTTGTGCATCTTGCGAGGTGGCACAGCCTATTCCTCTTTCTTGCATGGCTTTGTTGTCGCCAATATGGATATCGGGGAATTTCCCTTCTTTTGTGAAAAAAATTTTCACTCCCATGAGCAAAACCGCGATAAAAAGTATCCCGGCCCCTATAAGGATTGTTTTTATCATTTCTTCTTTTTCTGTTGTTTACCAATATTGTACTGCAAAGATAGTCTAATTGGAGAATTAAACCATATTTTTCTAGTCACAAAGATATATTTTTTTTGTCGTAAGGAAGTTTTCTTGTATTTTTAGCACGTCAAACTAAACGTGATGCGATTCCGAATCAAATGTTAATTACCCGAAAAATAAACGATTATGACGATTAAAGAATTGGAGCCCAAAGAAGTTTGGGGTTATTTTTACGAAATCACCCAAATCCCCAGACAATCCAAAAAAGAAGAAAAAATTCGAGCCTATTTACTTGATTTTGCACGAAAAAACAACCTCGAAGCCAAGCAGGATAGAGCAGGAAACGTATTGATTGCCAAACCTGCCGTGCCCGGTAAAGAGCATGTGCCCACCGTTATTCTTCAGGCACATATGGATATGGTATGCGAGAAAAATAACGATGTTGTTCACGATTTCGACAACGATCCAATCGAAACTATTATCGATGGCGATTGGGTGAGAGCCAAAGGCACTACATTGGGAGCAGATAATGGCATGGGGATAGCCGCAGCATTGGCTGTTTTGGCATCGAACGACATTGCGCATGGAAAAATTGAAGCTCTTTTTACGGTTGACGAAGAGACCGGGCTTACAGGTGCCAATTTACTGGAAGAAAATTTTCTCACAGGCAATATTTTATTGAATCTCGATACCGAAGAAGAGGGGGAGATTTATATTGGTTGTGCAGGCGGGAAAAACACCCGGGCCTATTTCACCTATAAACCCCAAGAAGTTCCCGAGGGGTATTTTTGGTTTAAAGTTCAGGTAAAAGGCTTACGAGGCGGACATTCGGGTAGCGATATCGACAAAGGTCTCGCCAATGCCAATAAAATACTCACTCGTTTTTTATATTTTTTTCTGGATGAAAAATATAAAATGGTGCTTGCCGAAATTGGTGGGGGAAACCTTCATAATGCCATTCCGCGTGAAGCGTATGCAGTAGTTGGAGTGAAAGATGAGTACAAAGAAAATGTACGGGTAAAATTGAATACTTTTCTTGCCGAAATTCAAGAAGAATATCAAGCGGTTGAACCAAATTTGAACATGTTGCTCGAATCGGTAGAACCACCGTTGAAGGTGATCGACAGCAATACGGCGGAAAAATTGATTCTTGCATTGTATGCATGTCCACATGGTGTGATGCGAATGAGTCGCGATATTCCGGGTCTTGTGGAAACGTCAACCAATCTTGCTTCGGTAAAGATGCTCGATAATCATGTGATAGAAGTAGGTACCAGTCAGCGCAGTTCGGTGGAATCGAGCAAAGAAGACGTGGTAAACATGGTGACGTCGGTATTTCGTCTTGCGGGTGCCGAGGTAAAATACAGTGACGGCTATCCCGGATGGAAACCCAATCCCGATTCCAACATATTGAAACAAGCAATTGAGGTATATAAAAATCTGTTTAATCAAGAACCTGAGGTGAAAGCCATTCATGCCGGATTGGAGTGTGGGCTCTTTCTTGAGAAATATCCGCATTTGGACATGATTTCCATTGGTCCTACCATGACCGATGTACATTCGCCCAACGAAAAAGTACATATTCCTTCCGTTGCCAAATGGTGGACGTTTTTGGTAAAAATTTTGGAAAATATTTCGGCGTAAGAGCGATTGTAACAATTGAAGATTGAAGAATGGGCAATCGTCCAAAATTTTTTCGGAAATCCGTCGAAGTCGCGGTTGTGAGCTTGACGATGATTTTTTTGAGTATCGGTATATCCGCTCAGGAAAATTTCAGGGTCATGTTCTATAATGTGGAGAATCTTTTTGATACAAAAGATGATCCACTGAAAGACGACGATGAATTTCTTCCCGATGGAAAATTTCGTTGGACGGGCCGGAAGTATTGGAAAAAACTAAAAAACATTACCCGGGTCATCACTGCTGTTGGCGGTATGCATTCGCCGGCGTTGGTTGGATTGTGTGAAGTGGAAAACGATAGTGTGGTTTTCGATCTTACGGCAAGGTCGCCGTTGCGTGCACAAAAGTACGATTATATCGTTACCGATTCGCCCGACGAGCGCGGAATCGATGTGGCACTTCTTTATCAACGCGATCAGTTTAAACTTCTCGAAAAGAACGAATACCGCATTTCTTTTTCCGACCCGGCTACCGGGCCTTCACGCAATATTCTTCATGCCGTAGGGCAATTGGTAAATGGCGATACCCTTGACGTTTTTGTTTGCCATTTTCCTTCGCGAAGCGGAGGTCAGCTTGCAAGTGAACCTGCCCGTAAAGACGCGGCTTTGTTGTTGCGAAACAAAACGGATAGTTTGTTTTGTTGTCGCGGGCAAGCCCATATCGTGATTATGGGCGATTTTAATGATCATCCCAACGATAAAAGTCTTTCATGCGTACTTGAAGCGCAAATGTTGAGTGATGAACCAAACGAGAGGGAGCTTTACAATCTGTTTTATCATCGAATAAAGGAAACCGGTTTTGGCACGTATAAATTCCGGGGGCAATGGGAGGTATTGGATCAGTTTATCGTGAGCGGGAATTTGTTATCGAAGAATGCTTCTGTTTTTTTGAAAAACAACGAAGCAACGGTTTTTAAAGCCGATTTTTTGTTGGAGGAAGATAAAAAAGGAAAAAAACGCCCTTACCGTACCTACATGGGCCCTGTTTATAAAGGCGGTTTCAGCGATCACCTTCCTGTCTTTATCGATTTAATAATCAAGTAAAAATGTTTCGCTCTCTTTTTTTAAACTTTATCTTAATTTCATTGTACATCTAAAGAATTAATTCTATTTTTGTGTGTTATAAGATTTAACAAACTAAACAGTTTTAAAACAGCAGATTTATGAACCCATTACTTTTTAATTTAAACGGTTGGGAAATACCCATTATTGTTTTGGTTATTTTGATTTTGTTCGGAGGTAAAAAAATTCCTGAATTTATGAATGGATTGGGCAAAGGTATTCGCAGCTTCAAAAAAGGCTTGAACGATATTGAAGAAGAGATTAAAGCCGATCCTACGGATAATAAGCCCTCCACCAACAATTAAAATATAAAACACGCCGATTTGGTGAGCAGCGAGATGTTCTAGTATATTTTATCGGAACCAAGAAAATTAGAGGGAGAAGAGAGATAATAGATGAGAGAGAAAGAAATGTCCTTTTGGGATCATCTTGAAGAATTCCGATGGACCATAATACGAATTATTATTGCCGTTTCCGTTCTTACTGTTGTGGGGTTGATTATCATGCCGAAAATATTCGATTCTGTTATTCTGGCCCCCCGTTCTTCCGATTTTATCACGTATCGCATTCTAGAAAACGCAAGTAAGTACATTCCTTTTATGCCTGATTTTTCTGCGGAGTCTTTTAATGTCAAAATATTGAACATTAATATGATAACGCAGTTTATGACCTATATTTCCACTTCATTTGCTTTTGCCATTCTTTTTTCCCTCCCTTATATTATATACGAAATCTGGAGATTTGTCAGTCCGGCTTTGTATGAAAATGAAATAAAAGGTGTAAAAAAAGCTTTTGGTTTCGGTGGAATCATGTTTGTTATAGGATGTTTGGTTGGCTATTTTATTGTTTTCCCCCTTATCTTCCGTTTTTTGATTACTTTTGAATTAAGCGATGCCATAGAAAACATGATTTCGCTCGATTCCTATATGAGCAATTTTTACACCTTGATTCTGATTATGGGAGTTGTTTTTGAACTTCCTTTGTTATGTTGGTTGTTGTCCAATCTCGGACTCATTTACCGTTCTTTCTTCAAAAAATACCGTCGACATGCCATTGTTGGAGCATTGATACTCGCAGCTCTAATAACTCCTTCGGGAGACCCTTTCTCCCTTTTTGTAGTAACTATTCCGCTTTATTTGTTGTGGGAAATCAGTGCTTTGGTGGTAAAAAAAGACCCCGTTGAAGAAACCGATGAAACTCTTCCTTCGGTATTCGAATAATGTTTTTGATGTAAGGTCAATTCGGTTCAGGTTATCTTCATGTTTTTTTAAAAAACTTTATTTTGATTTTATTGTGCTTTTCACGAATTAAGTTTACTTTTGTTGAGAAGGTGATAAATAATTAAAAATGATTGTCGTATGAATTTAAATGGGTGGGAAATTCCTATTATTATTTTGGCTATCCTGATCTTATTCGGAGGTAAAAAAATACCCGAATTTATGAATGGGTTGGGAAAAGGTATTCGCAGTTTCAAAAAAGGCTTGAACGATATTGAAGAGGAAATCAAATCCGATCTTAACGACGACAAACCATCCTCATCGGACGAAAACTAATATCATCGGGTTTCATTTCTTTTGTTGAACCCCCTTATTCCTTATTTCTTTGTCTGATTACTTCGTAGATCAGGATACCCGCTGCTACCGACACGTTTAGCGATCCAATGGTGCCGAATTGCGGAATGCCGATCCACTCGTCGCAAATGCGCAGAATTTCGGTTGAAACGCCTTTATCTTCCGCCCCCATCACGATGGCTGTCGGTAGTAAAAAATCCGATTCGGTATAATTTTTTTCCGCTTTTTCGTCGGCAACAACCACTTTTATTCCACTGTTTTTCAGGAAGACAATTGCCTCTTTCAGATTCTTTTCCCTGCATACGGGAATGCGGAGCAAGGCGCCTGCGGAAGTTTTTATTGCATCGGCATTCACCGATACGCTGCCGCGCGCAGGGATAACGATGGCATCCACTCCCGCCACTTCACACGTGCGGGCTATGGCTCCGAAATTACGTACGTCGGTAATACCGTCCAATACCAGGATAAATGGATTCCTCCCTTTTTCGTAGAGCAAGGGAACAAGTTGGTCCAATCGCTGATAGGTGATTGGCGACATATATGCAATCACGCCCTGATGGTTTTTTTGCGTGATTCGATTGAGACGCTCCACAGGTACTTTCTGCAACGGAATCTCGTGCGTTCGCAGCACCTGCTGCAATTCCTTAAACAAATTTCCTTGCAGCCCCCGCTTCACCAGTACTTTATCGATATCTTTTCCCGCTTCTGCTGCTTCTATTACGGCACGAATGCCAAAAATCATTTCTTTTTCTTTCATTCCATATTCGGTTGTCCGTTGTTGCCAATCGGTTTATTTCAGCCTGTAAAACCAAGCATCACTTTTGCATTTTCAATTGCCTCAACTGTTGTTTCGGTACCGCTGAGCATCCGTGCAATCTCGGCAATGCGTTCTTTATTGGAAAGTTTTTTCATATGGGTGTGGGTGGAATCGTCTTTTTCTTCTTTATAAACCACATAGTGTGTATTGCCTTTGGACGCAATCTGTGGCAAGTGTGTGATAGCGATTACCTGCATATCGCTGCTCATTTGTTGCATGATGGACCCCATTTTATCGGCCATGTCTCCGGAAGTACCTGTATCGATTTCGTCGAAAATGATTGTTGGTAACGCCGTTGCGCCGGCAATCAAGGCTTTTATGCAAAGCATCAGACGCGAAATCTCTCCGCCGGAGGCAATTTGTGCCACAGGCTGCGGATCGATATTTTTGTTTGCCGAAAACCAAAATTGCACACTATCGATTCCGGTTTCGTCGGGTTGCGATTTTTCGGAGAAGCGGATTTCGAAACGTGCGTTGGGCATACCGAGATACGTCAGTTTTTCTGTTAGTCGGTTTTCTGTCGAAGGAGCTGCTGCCCGTCGTATCTCACTTAGTTTACGGGCTTTATCGAGCATAATTTCCCGTTTTTTGTCTACTTCCTTTTCCAAGACGGTGATTTTTTCATCTAGCGAACCCATGTTCTCCAATTTAGTAACAATCTCCTGTTGAAGATCAATCAACTCCTGCACGTCCGATACGCCATGTTTTTTCTCCAATCCGTAAATCAAACTTAAGCGATCTTCCACTATTTGTTGACGTTCGGGATTAAATTCTACTTCTTCGAAAAAACGCTCGGCTTCCTCTCTAACGTCTTTCAGGTCGATATAGGCCGACCGGATACGCGTGGCTATATCTTCTATTTTCGGGAAAACGTGCCGAATACCTTGGGCGTTGTCCAATGCCGCTTTTAGCATGGATTCCACGTTTTGTTCGTCTCCCGAAAGGAGTGAGGTGACGGCAAACAATGCCGCTTTTATTTCTTCGGTGTGGGTAATCGCTTCCAGTTCTGCCTCGAGTGCTTCTTGTTCGTCGGGCTGCAATGCGGCATGGGTTAGCTCCTGAAGTTGAAATTGCAGGTAATCTTCTTTTTCTTTGTTTTTTCGGGAAAGTTCTCGCAGTTCGTTCAATTGTTTTTCTGCAGCACGAAAATCGGCATAAGCTGCAGTGTACTCGTTACGCAGCCGGCCGGTTTGCGCTAGAGAGTCGATCACCATCAACTGAAAAAAATCCTCATTCAGGGCAAGATTTTGATGCTGAGAGTGAATATCGATAAGGCGATCGCTCAGCTCTTTCAGGTCATTAAGGTAAACAGGCGAATCGTTTACAAATGCCCGCGATCTACCGCTCGACCATAATTCGCGACGCAATATCAATTCTTTTTCGTCGTATATCCAGTCACGCTCTTCGAAAAACGAACGAAGGTTGTATTTGGAAATATCGAAAATGGTCTCGACGACACATTTCGTTTTCCCTTGTTTAATATGGCGGCTATCGGCGCGCTGTCCAAGTACCAGTGAAAGGGCGCCTAAAATAATGGATTTTCCTGCGCCGGTTTCTCCTGTGATAACAGAAAAACCGGGACCGAAATCCATGTCAAGATGGTCTATCAATGCGTAGTTTGTAATGGTGATCGATTTGAGCATAAGAAGTAAATGAAGATAGCAACCGATTTTTTATGGGAATAGCGATTTATAGAACCGCAGTTCGTTTTTCAATTGTTGAATTTCTTCCTGAAGCGATTTCACTTTTTCAAGCAAATAATTCAGCGCTTCGATGCCTTCTATATTGATGTCCAAATCGTAGTACCAACGCATGAATTGTTCCAGTTTCGGAAGTTCTTCGTAATCGATATATCGTTCTTCATCCTGTGAAACAACATGGATCAATCCCGACTCGCTGAGCGAATCGATGAAAGTGCTTTCCACATTATAAATTCGGATGCACTCACTGTATAATAATTTGTTCGTATTCATTGTGTCCTCAGTTTTGCTAGTTCGGTAAACAATTCTTTTTCTCTCGGAGAAAGATTTTCGGGAATTCTGACTTTTACGGTTACGTAAAGATCGCCGAATTTTCCTTTCTTTTTATATACGGGAAAACCTTTTCCTTTCAGACGCAATTTTGTTCCGGGTTGAGTACCGGGTTTTATTTTCACTTTTACTTGTCCGCCATCCAACGTATCGATGGTAATTTCTCCGCCAAGTACGGCTGTGTAAAGATCCACTTCGGCCTCTGTATACAAGTCGTCGCCCAGTCGTTTGAATTTGGGATCGTCTTCAACAATAAAAGTAATGTACAGATCACCATTGGGACCTCCGTTAACGCCGGGACCTCCGTAGCCTGCCAGTTTTATTTTTTGTCCGTTGGCTACACCCGCAGGAATAGTGATGCGTATGTTTTTACCGTTAACGGTAAGGGTTCGCTTATGTGTCTGCATCGCTTCACGAAGTGTGAGGCGCAGCTCGGCTTGATAATCGGGTCCTTTAAATTTGCGGCTTGTTTTTCGCTGTTTAAATCCCCTTCCGAACATCGAATGGAAGAAGTCCGAAAAATCGTCGTCCGTAAAATTCCCTTCCGTGTAAAATGTTCGGGCTCCACCTTCTCCGCCTCCAAAGAAATCGCTCCATGCCCCTTGTTGTTGATATTGTTGTCGTGCTTTTTCGAATTCTTCGGCATGTTTCCAGTTTTCCCCGTATTTATCGTATTTTGCCCTTTTTTCAGGATCGCTCAATACCTCGTGAGCTTCATTGATTTCTTGAAATTTCCGATGCGCATCCTTATCGTCGGGGTTAAGATCGGGATGCATCTTACGGGCCAATTTTCGATAAGCCTTTTTGATTTCTTCTTGCGAAGCGTTTTTGGGTACACCCAGTACTTTATAATAATCGATATATGCCATATTATCTCTTTGGTTTTACAACAAAGATAGCAAAAAATATACCTTAAATCTACGGAATCCGATGTTTTTGTCCCTGCCTTAGAGCGAGCATGAAGCAGGCATGATGCCTCATGTATTGGGCAGGCGGTGCCTCACTTCGATCTTGAAGCCGCAAAATTACCCTTACTAATGGATTTTATCTTCCTCTTGGAATGAGTACGATGCCGTATTGGTCTTCTATGAACCGGAAATAGTAATACAACCGGTAATTGAGTTCCAGGCCGTAATCGATGTGGGGATCGTAGTCGATATACGTTTCGTAGAAACTACCGTAGCGCAACGGGTTGTTGTGGCGGTGATTCCATTCGGTTACGTACTGTTGGTTCCACGTTTCGTAATACTGTTGCGAGTAAAAATTTGCAGGGGGTTGGGTAACCAGCCAGGATTCGAATCTTGGATCGAGCACGATCAGTTCGTATTCCACCGAGTCTTTTTCTTCTTCGGCATTGTTTTTCACCAGTTTTACCTGGGGCGGCTGCTGTGCGGCGCTTTCGGCTTTTCTGACCGTTTTGCAGCCCGTTAAGGAAATGCCGGCGAGTAAAATTGGCAAGAATGCGGCTTTAACGAAACGGGCAATGTTTTCTTTCCCGATTATGCCGGAATGGGGTTTGTTGTCATGGCTCATATTTTTTA
>FZPS01000187.1_pt88 | contig 17446 bp, 17 predicted proteins | sample 1817821 | NCBI WGS metagenome assembly FZPS01 (sample SAMEA104158645, study PRJEB21678) | metagenome | place: Germany | collected 2015-04-21
TATTTTATGATATTCTTTTCCATGAGGGATTCTCCTTTCGGTAATGGTGTTTTAGTAGACTATCATTTTACCAAGGAGTGTCCCTTTTTTCATGACTTTTGCTTTGTTTCCTACCGCGCTATCGCTTGCTGGCCCCTTCACTTAGTGAAGGGGTTAATATATTTTTGCGCCCACAATAATTTTACTCATACGCTTAATTCTTTAACTAATCTTTCTTTTTTCGTCTAATTGATGATCAATTTGATCATCTTTAACAAAAATTCGATGCCAAATCATAAATATGATTGCCGTCCAAATCTTTCTACTGTAATCGTTTTTCCCTTGGCGATGCAAATCAAGTAATTTGATAAAATACGCTTTATTAATTAATTCATCCGTCTCACTTTCATTAATCACTTGTTTAGCCCAGTCATACATCTCATTTTTCAACCAATGGCGAATCGGAACAGGAAAGCCAAGCTTTTTACGATCAATGACATGTTCAGGAACAATTCCTTTTGCAGCCTCACGAAGAATATACTTCGTTGTACCTTTAGCAATTTTTAAGTTAACAGGAATCCCCATTGCCAGATCAATAACACGATCGGCCAAAAATGGCGTCCGTAATTCTAGAGCGTGAGATGCCAACATTTGATTAGCCTTCATTAAAATATCGCCACGCAACCAAGTGTGTAAATCAACATATTGCATCTGTTCAACCGGGTGTAACGTAGAAACATCTTGATACAATGGTTCCGTAATCTGTTGATAAGTAATATTAGGATCATGGTGCATAAGTACACTATTGAGTTCATCATTTTCAAACATTTTTGCATTACCAATATAGCGATCTTTTAACGGGATCGTCCCGCGTTCTAAATAACTTTTACCCTTTACGCCTTCTGGCATCATTTGAGCAAGTCGATGCAACATTTCTTTCATCTTAGTCGGTATGTAATCAAATACCTTTAACGACATTGGCTCTCGATAAATTCGATAACCACCAAATAATTCATCAGCACCTTCACCCGATAAAGCTACTTCGACATGCTTTCGTGCTTCTTGGGCGACAAAATATAAAGGCACACATGATGGATCAGCTAGTGGATCGTCCATCTGCGCGATAATTTGAGGTAAATTTTTTATATATTCTTCAGCAGTAATGATCTTAGCGTAATTTTCAACTCCAAGTTCGGCCGCTGTTTGTTTGGCAATATCAACTTCCGAAAAACCTTCCTGTTCAAAACCAACAGAAAAAGTTTTAATAGACGGGTTAATTTGTTTTGCGATTGATACTATGAAGGATGAGTCGATCCCTCCAGATAAAAATGCACCGATTTTTTGATCAGATTTCATCTGTTTGCTAACTGATTCAATCAAGCTTTCTTGGATACGTTTGACCCACTGATCTTGTTGCAGAAAAAGATGAGAAAATGACGGTTGCCAATAACGACGAATCTGTACCTGATCATCATATTTGTAGAAAAGATAATGACCAGCCTCTAACCTATTCACTCGCTTATCTAAAGTAAAAGGTTCTGGTACGTATTGAAAATTAAAATAATATTGAAGCGCTTGGCGGTTTAATTGAGTATTACTCGTATTGTCATTAAATAACTTCTTACTACTTGAAATATAAAGCGCCCCATTAGTTATATGATAATAAAGTGGTTGCAATCCTAACCGATCTCTTGCAGCATAAACTGTTTTTTCCTCCTGACTCCAAACTGCGATTGCAAACCTTCCACGAAGTTTTTTAAATGCATGCGCTTTATATTCAACAAATAGGTGTAACAGCATTTCTGACACGCTATTTGAATTAAAGACATAGCCGCTTTCTTGTAAATGTTTGCGTAATTCAATTGCATTATCTATTTGTCCTGTGAAAATAACGGCAAAAGATTTATCATTTGAGACATAGAATTGATTAGTTTGTTCTTGATTGACACCACACGACTGTGGCATTGCAAATTTAACGTATTTATTTTGAAAAAAAGGATCACTAATCGGACCAAAATTTTGCATTTGTTGTGAAGACTGTGAAGTGTCATCTTGACCCTCTTCACTAGATATTAACGATGACAATTGAAGCACAACAAAAAAATCAGACATAACAACTCTCCTCTTATCAAATATTAATTGACACTTAATTAGTCTATTAAGCTAGAGAAAAGTTACAGTTGTTTTTGGTTTTAGAGGAAATATATCCATTAAATACTGTGAAAAACGGTTGTACAATATATAACGTTGGTGAGTTTGAAAACTTATTAACGTTATTTTATTTTAAGTATATTTAATTTTATAACTCACGTTATAAAGCGCAGTTAGCTAAAAGCCGTGCATGCGGAAAGCGAGTGTATTTCACCTGCGGTGAACAAGTTGTATCTTTATTAAAACTAAAATAAATTTATTCTCGACTAATTATGAAACCTATCAACACTATTTAAGATTGAATCTAAAAAACAAAAAAATGTAGAGGATTTGACCTCTACATTTTTTAATTAATCTTCTAATGGATTTAGATTTTCTTCTCCTGTTAAGCCAGCAATAAATTCAACTAATAATTCAATTTCTTGCTCGATGTCTTTTATACTAACTGTTTCAACAGGTGAATGCATATATCGCAATGGTAATGATACTAAAGCGACAGGGACACCTTTACCTGTTAGTCGCATTCGGTCTGCATCTGTTCCTGTATAGCGCGGAGTTAACTCATATTGAATTGCCATATCTAATTTTTCAGCTGTATTTTCTAACCACTGATTAATTTTACGGTTAATTGGCGCACCTTTAGCAATCACCGGACCACCTTCTAACTTAACCGCACCATATTTATTGCGATCAACGTTCGGATGATCTGTTGCAAATGTCACGTCACATGCGATTGCCATTGTCGGTTCAATGCCCGATGCAGCAAAATAAGCACCACCCATATTCGTCTCTTCATTAACTGTGCTTGCAGCATAAACACCGACTTTCACATCACGATTAGCTAGTTTTCGTAAAACTTCCGCTACAATAAATGCACCTGTACGATTATCCAAGCCACGACCTGCAATATAGCGATCCATTAAAATCTCAGGTTTACGATCATAAACAATTAAATCACCAATTTGAACATATTGTTCAACTTCAGCTTTTGATTTTGCACCGACATCAATAAACAGATCACTTAGCTCAAAGTCACCTTTAATTCCACCGAGATGTTGAGCGTTAACGCCAATCACACCAATCAATTCTTTCCCATAACCTTGGATTCGCACTCTCATTCCGATTGCAGCTTTCGGATTAACCCTACCAACCTCATCAAAATAAATAAAACCATCCTCGTCAATGCGATTAACAACTAGTGCAATTTCATCAATGTGACCAGCAAGTAAAATTTTAAATTGAGCATCTTTATTTAAAACACCAATTGCATTACCCGCATGATCTGTAATAATCTCATCGGCAAAATCTTTCACATAGTTGATCCACTTTTTTTGAATTTCTACTTCCATACTAGATGGAGATGGTGTATTAAGTAGTTCTAATAAAAAATCTTGGTTTTCTAACATGATACGTTACCCCTTTCTAAAACTATCACTATCATAGCAAAAAATCAGTTATAAATATATCTTCTAATATGAAAAAACTCGCTAGTGAACTGAATCACTAACGAGTTTTATTCAATTATAGGCGTTTTTCTAATTCTTCTTTTTCTTTTTCAAAACCTGGTTTACCAAGCAGTGCGAACATATTCTTCTTATAAGCTTCAACACCTGGTTGGTCAAATGGATTTACACCAAGTAGGTACCCACTAATTGCACAAGCCTTCTCGAAGAAATAAACAATATATCCAAATGTGTAAGCATCTAGTTCTGGTAAATGAATAATTAAGTTTGGAACTTGACCATCTGTATGAGCAAGCATTGTTCCTTGATATGCTTTTTCATTTACAAAGTCAACAGTTTGTCCAGCAAGATAGTTCAAGCCATCAAGATCTTGATCCTCTTTTTCAAGCGTCAAGTCATGACGTGGTTTTTCAACATGTAAAACAGTTTCAAATAGATCACGACGACCTTCTTGTACATACTGACCTAGTGAGTGTAAGTCAGTTGAGAAATTAGCTGATGATGGGAAAATTCCTTTAAAGTCTTTTCCTTCACTTTCGCCAAATAACTGTTTCCACCACTCAGAGAAATACTGTAATGCTGGCTCATAGTTGATTAACATTTCAATCGTTTTACCTTTATTATAAAGAACGTTTCGAATTGCAGCGTACTGGTATGCTGGGTTTTCATCAAGATTAGGATTTGCTAATTCATCTTGAGCTTTTTTAGCACCTTCCATCATCGCGTCAATATCAACACCAGTTACTGCGATTGGAAGCAATCCTACCGCTGTTAATACAGAGTAGCGGCCGCCAACGTCATCAGGAATAACGAAAGTTTCATAACCTTGCTCATCTGCAAGTGTCTTTAAAGCACCTTTTACCTTATCAGTTGTTGCAAAGATACGGCCTTTTGCTTCTTCTTCACCATATTTATCAATTAGATATTTACGGAAAATACGGAATGCGATTGCTGGTTCAGTCGTTGTTCCACTTTTTGAAATAACATTAATTGAAACATCTTTGCCTTCTAACAAATCAAAGACATCTTTCATATATGTTGAGCTAATACTATTTCCAACAAATATAACTTGAGGTGTTTTACGTTGGTCTTTTGATAATACATTGTAGAATGAGTGATTCAGCATATCAATTGCTGCACGAGCTCCTAAATAAGAGCCTCCAATACCGATAACTAATAAAACATCTGAATCTGTCTTTATCTTCTCAGCTGCTTTTTTAATTCGGTCAAATTCTTCTTTATCATAGTTTTCTGGTAAATCGACCCAACCTAAAAAGTCGTTTCCGGCACCTGTTTTATTGTGCACCATTTCATGAGCTAATTTAACAGGCTCTTTTAAATAGTCTAATTCATGTTGTCCGAAGAACGGTAATGCTTTATCGTATTCGAAGCGTACATGTGTCATATAATTGACCCCCTTATTAATATTCTAAACTAAAGATACCTAAATAATGGTTTGAAATCAAGTAAGAAAAATAAAAATTGTGAAGATTAAAAAATCATGTGAATTTCTAGTCTATTTTAACGAATAATGATAAAAGAAAAACCAGATCACGTAATAATAACTTGACCTGGATATTTTAATTATTTATTTAGATCAGATTGCTTCAACCACTCACCAAGTTTATCTTTTAATGTGTTGAAACCTTGCTCATCTTGTTGCATAGCCGGGGCTTGTCTTTTCGGTTTAGCTTGCTTTGGGGCTTCCTCAGTTGCACGAATCGATAAAGAATATTTATTTTTTTCTTCATCAATTGCTAAAATTTTAACATTTACCTCATCACCAACTGCGATATGCTCATTGATATCTTTAACAAATCCGTGAGTGATTTCTGAAATGTGAACAAGTCCTTGAACTTGATCATTTAAAGCTACAAATGCACCGTATGGTTGAACACCCGTTACTTTACCTGTTAATACTTGACCTACTGTTAATTTTTCTGACATAATAACAACTCCTGTTTTTGATTGACAAATCAATAACGATTACAAATAATCGTTGGATTCACCGATAGTTTTATACACAATTATATATTCTAACACAGTTTTAAAATAAACGACAATATTTTTGCTTTTCCTTATTATTTACTATGTGTTCAATCTATACAAATGATACGAACAAATCATACGAAATAAAACAGAATTATGTTATAATAATTTCCAACTGTAAAGTACAGTAGTATTCAAAAAGGAGTCGAACACATAATGACAATCTTTAAATCCTTACCTAATCGAAAAGGCACGCGTTCAGCAAAATGGGATCTAGTCAAAAATATCTTTGGTTCAGATGATGTCCAACCGATGTGGATTGCTGATATGGACATTGAAATTGCTGAACCAATCAAAGATGCATTAATTAAGCGTATTGAACACGGTGTATTTGGCTACACCATAACAGATAATCAGTTGAACCTAACAATAAAGAACTGGCTAAGGAAGCAACACAAATGGGAGATTGATCCGGATTGGATAATATACAGCCCAGGTGTACTTACAACAATTCATATGACGATTTTGTCTCAAACAAATCCTGGCGACAAAATCTTAATTCAAACACCTGTTTACCACCCTTTTCATCAAATCATTAAATATCATGATAGAGAATTAGTAACAAACCCACTTATTTTCGAGAATGGACAATACACCATTGACTTTGATGATCTTGAAGAAAAGTTTAAGCAAGGTGTAAAAGCATTACTTTTCTGTAGTCCGCACAACCCAGTTGGAAGAGTTTGGACTAAAAGTGAGCTTGTGAAAATTTTAGAGCTTGCGAAAAAATACAATGTCTTAATTATTTCTGATGAAATTCATGCTGATCTTATTTATCAGCCTTATCAGCACATACCGTTAAATTCGCTCGATACTATGATGAGCAATAGAATTGTATCTTGTTATTCACCAACAAAAACATTTAATCTCGCTGGATTACAAGTATCGTATGCCATCGTCCCTTGTAAAAAGATGCGTGAAGAAATTGCTTCTGCTCTTTCAAATTATGGGATGGGATCATTAAACACATTAGGAATTACAGCATTAGAAGCTGCATATCAACACGGAGATGAATGGTTAAGTCATTTAATCAAGCTGTTAGATCATAATCGACAAATTGTAAAAAAGGCTTTTGCAAATTGTACAAAAATTGACGTCATCGAACCTGAGGGAACTTATCTGCTTTGGCTTGACTGTAGAAAGATGAACCTCACACAAGGTGAGTTAGTTAAATTTATGAATGAAGAAGCAAAAGTTGGCCTGAATAATGGCTTAAGCTTTGGTGAGGAAGGTCGTGGTTTTATGCGCCTTAACTTAGCAAGTCCAAGTTCATACATTAAAGTAGGTGTTGATAAAATTATTGCAGCACTTGATCGTTTGAATTAAATGCAGTGAACAAGTTTCGCTTTTAATTAACATAATTGACTTTATGCTCGAAGTAGTAGGTATTATGCTTGAAATTAATGATTAATGCTCGCTTTTTTCATTTTATGCTCTAAATAAAATCTTTACGCTCGATCGAGCATAAAATGAAAAAAAAGAAAGATCTATTCACGTGAGATAGATCTTTCTTTCTTACTTATTCACCGAGTTGTTCGCGAATAGCAGCTGCTACACCTTCGATTGCTTCATCCTCATCTGGACCTTCGCAAGTTACTCTAATTTCTGCTCCTTTAGGTACACCTAAAGACATGACACCCATAATTGATTTTAAGTTTACTGTTTTTCCATTATAGTGCATTTGGACGTCAGACTCATACTGCCCTGCCTTATTTACTAATAGTGTTGCAGGACGCGCGTGAATACCCGTATCATCTGTGATTGTAAACGTTTGCTCTCTCATACTCTTTCCTCCCAACTATGATCATCATTTTAAATAATCCATCTTATTAAAAAAATAGATTATTTATAGCTATTATATACTAATTTTAACATAGAATGAACTAATTTGTTAAGTTTATCTATCATTTCATGAAATAATCTAATATATTTCTATTTTTATGCTTTAAACGCTCTAATAAAATAATTTGTAATATTAAAATAATTGTGTTAACTTTTATCTATAAAAGGTACAGGAGGCACAATCATGAGTACACATATAGGTGCAAAACAAGGAGAAATTGCCGATAAAATCTTATTACCTGGCGACCCATTACGAGCTAAATATATTGCTGAAAATTTTTTAGAAAATCCTGTTTGTTATAATGACGTCCGCGGTATGCTTGGTTATACTGGAACGTATAAAAATGAACGTATCTCTGTTCAAGGCACAGGAATGGGGGTACCATCGATATCAATATACGTCAATGAGCTCATACAAGAATACGATGTGAAAAAACTAATTCGTGTTGGTACATGTGGTGCTCTGCAAAAAGACGTCAAAGTACGTGATGTCATTTTAGCTCAAGGCGCTACAACAGACTCACAAGTGAATCGTATGGTGTTTGGTGGTATTGATTTTGCCCCATTAGCTGACTTTGAATTACTTAAAAATGCTTACCAAGTTGGCTTAGAAAAACAATTGAACTTACGAGTTGGCAACGTATTTACGAGCGACAGCTTCTATCGTGATAATGGATTAGATTTATTTGAAAAATTAGCCAATTATCAAATCTTAGGTGTGGAAATGGAAGCAACTGCCCTTTATACGTTAGCTGCAAAATATAATCGACAAGCCTTAGCGATTTTAACTGTTTCAGATCATGTCTTAACAGGGGAAGAAACAACAGCTCAAGAACGTCAAACAACTTTTAACGATATGATTGAAGTCGCTTTAGAAACAGCGATTATGAATGATTCGAACTGAGTTTGTCATTAGACAAACTCTCAAATATCGCAAATTGTTAACCTAATAAAAATAAAGTTTACAACGGAGGGGAAACGATGAAATTAACAACAAGGGAACTATGTTATAGTGCTATTTTTATTTGTTTAATGGCAATTGGGGCAAATCTAACGAGCTGGGCTCCATTTCTTGCGATTCCAATTGGTGGCGTGTCAGTGCCACTGTCACTGCAAACATTCTTTAGTATTTTAGCTGGCTTACTGCTTGGCAAACGAGTCGGTGCACTCTCTATGATTGGTTATCTATTGTTAGGTGTCATCGGCGTGCCTGTCTTTGCTCAATTGCAAGGAGGTCCATTTGTTTTAATTAGCTATACTGGCGGTTTCTTAATCTCATTTATTTTCGTTGCCTTCATAACTGGGTATCTAACTGAAAAAAAATCAAACTTCACAAAGTCGACAATTATTTATGTTTGCTTAGTCGGTGTAATGGTTAATTACATAATAGGTGTGAGTTATATGTATTTAGCGATGAACAGTTGGTTAGGAATCGAGGTCGGCTATCTGACAGCTTGGATTTCAATGATCCCATTTTTAATAAAGGATGCTGGTCTTGCCTTAGTTGCAATGGTGATTTATATCAGATATTATCGACTGTTCCCGAGTATTTCGCCTCATTTAAAGCCAAAATATTAGTCAGAATTGAATGACTTAAATAAAAAACTTGTGCTATAATAATCGATAGCATTGATTTGAGAATGAAGGGATGTGTCAGGAGTGGCTCTATTAAAAAATTTCCCACTTATAATTTCACTATTTGCAATATTATTTGCCCAAGGAATTAAAGTTCCAATCCATTATATTGCAACGAAAGAATTTAAGCCTGGCCTTGCATTTAGCACTGGAGGTATGCCAAGTAGCCACTCTGCTGCTGTTGCTGCTGTAACGACTGGAATTGGGATAGAGCACGGATTATCATCCGGTATTTTTGCTGTCTCATGTATATTTAGTATTATTATCATGTTCGACGCAACCGGAATTAGAAGACAGGCTGGTGAACAAGCTATTGTCTTAAATATGCTTGTTAAAGATTTTCAATATTTTGTTGAAGAAGCAAAAGGCTGGTCTAAGAAAAAAGAATATGAGAAGAAGCAAGAATTAAAAGAATTATTAGGTCATCAACCAATCGAGGTTTTCTTTGGTGGCTTAACTGGTATTGTTTTAGCTTTACTTGCTTACCCACTTTTTTAAATCAAACCAAAAAGCAGTTCAATGATTAGATAGTCATAAAGACATTATCTAATCATTGAACTGCTTTTAATTTACCCTCTTTTAAATAGCTGTTGGCTCGCTATACTCATTCGATTTAAATGCAGCAATTGCCTCTGTTTTATAATCAAAGTCAATTGATCGAATGAAATAGTGCTGACTTGTATGTGTAGCAAACCCTTGATTAATACCGACTAATGATATATTTGATATAGCACTAATTGTTGTGAGTGCTGCTAATACAAGCACACACGTTAAGATGAGATAGTAGATAAATCTTTTCATCGCTAAACTCCCTTCCTATCTAGACAGGGTCGCCAATTTCATTTCAATCTATACTACTTCTCTTTTTCATTTGCATTCTTACAAGCTTCCATCCACCAATTTCATATAAAAACTGATAATCAGATAACTTCTTCAAATAAGCAACAGGTCTACCAAAAATTCTTCTCCCATTAGCTGTCACACCAATTGCATCTTTAGCACCAATCGAAGCAATTGTCCCTTTATTTTTGAATTCAAATGGAATGATCTCATCAGATCCTGAGAGCTTTAATAATAAGTTATCGACAGCTGTTTTAGCCTTTTGAATGGCAATATCAGCATTAGGTAAATATGCACGCCCTTTTGGATCTTTAACAAGCGCAACATCACCAATGACATAAATTGATGGATATCCCGGTACAGTTAAGTCTTGTTCAACTTCAACACGACCAAGCATTGTTGGGATTTTGGCCTGCTCAATTAAGTGGTTCCCTCTGACACCAGCGGTCCAAACAAATAAATCAACAGGTAAATCTTCCACAATTCCAGACCGCTCGATCTTGATACTATTAGAATTCAATGACTTAATTTTTGTTCCTAATTTAAATTCAACACGTCGATTTTCTAATTGTTGCATAGCATACTCGCCCAATTCGAGATCGAATTCAGGTAACACAGTTGACTCATATTCAATTGAAAGAAGTTTGATTTTACGATAATCGATCCCTCTTTCAGCACATAGAATCGGTAATTGTTCCGTTAATTCTCCAAGTAAGACAACTCCTGTAAAGCCTCCTCCACCAATAACAAATTGGAGATCACGTGACATTGATGTTTGGCGATATTCATCTAAAATCGTTAATATCCTTTGATGCAGGCGCATTGCTCTTGTCAGTGTCGTAATTGAATAAGCGTGCTCTTTTAGTCCAGGAATTTGAAAAGAGTCAATTTCTGAACCTAAGCCAATAATTAAATAGTCATATGGATATGCACCATTATCAGTTTTAATTATTTGTTGCTTTGGATCAATGTCAGTAACAGATGCTTCAATTAAATTTACTTTCTGCAAATCTAATATGTCTTTGAGATCAAAAATAGTATCATTAACAGAATGGGAGCCCGCAGCATTGCGGTGCAACCATGCTGTTTGATAGTGATATTGATGTTTGTTAATTAATGTTAATTCAATTGATTGTTCTATTTTAGCATGCTGTAGCTTTAAAATTGCTGTTAAGCCAGCATAGCCAGCTCCTAAAACTACTATTTTAAGCGGGGTCATGTTAAACCCTCCTATCGATTGTTAAATTCATTTTTGTCACAATCTTGTCATATTTATCTTAGCCGGTTTAGTTGTTTTTTTCAATCACCAAAATCAATCACGAACAGACTTGCTTGATTCTAAAATTAATTTTAATTATTATTATAACAAGTATGTTAAAATGGATTTTAACTGTGTACATGTGCACCAATGAGGAAGGATGGAAAAATGGTAGAAAATAAAATATATGACGTAACGATTATCGGGGCTGGTCCAGTTGGTTTATTTACTGCCTTTTATGGCGGACTTAGACAAGCAAGTGTTAAGATTATTGAGAGTCTACCTCATATAGGCGGCCAATTGAGCGCACTTTACCCTGAAAAAAATATATATGATATTGCTGGGTTCCCAAAAATCAGCGCCCAACAATTAGTTAACAATCTAAAAGAACAACTAAAATTGTTCGATCCAACTTTTTGTTTAGAAGAGTCAGTAGAACAAGTTGAAAAATTAGAAGATGGTACTTTCAAATTAACGACAAATAAAGAAGTCCATCTCTCTAAAACGATCATTATTACTGCTGGCAATGGAGCGTTTCAACCAAGAAAATTAAATTTAAGCGAAGCTAAAATGTTTGAAAATCGCAACCTTCATTATTATGTTGATAATATGAATCAATTTAAAGATAAACGAGTTGTTTTATTTGGCGGTGGAGATTCAGCAGTTGATTGGGCTATAATGCTTGAGCCGATCGCAAAAGAGGTAACTTTAATTCATCGACGTGATCAATTCCGCGCACATGAACATAGCGTGAAGCGGTTAACTGAATCACGTGTTAATATCTTAACGCCTTTTGTTCCAGAAAAGTTAATTGGTGATGATCGTATTGAGCAAGTTGTCATTAAAGAAGTAAGAGGCGATCAGGTTAAGACGATTGATGTTGACGAAGTAATCTGTAATTACGGCTTTATCTCAAAGCTAGGCCCAATTAAAGACTGGGGATTAGAAATTGAAAAAAATAGCATCGTCGTTAATTCAAAGATGGAAACAAATATTGATGGTATTTATGCAGCAGGTGATATTTGCACTTATCCAGGAAAAGTAAAATTAATTGTTACTGGCTTTGGTGAGGGGCCTACTGCGATTAATAACGCAATGGCATACATCGATCCTGATGCAAGACTACAGCCAAGACACTCAACAGACATGTTTGATTAATTAAAAATGCTACCTAAAAAGGTTGTACAATATATAACGTTGGTTAGTTTGAAAACTTACTAACGTTATTTTTTTATTTTAAGTATATTTAATTTTATAATTCGCGTTATAAACCGCAGTTAGCCGAACCACCGCGTTCCATGGGCACGGCTTTTAGCTAACTCAGTCAAGCAAAGTCGCATACGGTTATCGTAATTTTTATAATTTCAAGAAACGAATTATTCTTCACTTCAAGTTTAAAGCAATTGAAACACGATATGATGCAGCCATTTAATTAAGAAGTGAAAAACAGCAGGTGAAATACACGAGACTCCTGCGGGAAAAGCACGAGCTGAAGATCCACTAAGGCTAGCGCTCTTTGCTTGCCTTAGTTAGCTGAAGCCGTGCCCGCGGAAAGCGAGTGTATTTCACCTGCGGTGAACAAGTTGTATCTTTATTAAAGCTAATATAAATTTATTCTCGACTAATTATAAAACCTATCAACACTATTTGACATTGAACCCCTAATAAAGTGAATCTAACTTTATTAGGTAGCATTTTGTTTTTCTCATTTTTCCGATACGCTTTGACGTTGGCTTGGATTATTTTCAGAGCCGCATCCACATGACTTTACTATATTTGGATTATCAATGGTGAATGATCCTCCCATCATGTTTTGCTTAAAGTCTATCGTCGTACCTGTGATAACACTGATATCTGCTTTTTTAATCGTTACTGGGATACCATTTATATTAGTTAAGTAATCATACTGATGATCATAATTCTGATCAAAACCTAATGTATAGGACAAGCCATTACAACTCTCGTCTTTTATACCTAAGCGAAGTCTAAGCTGATCATTATCTTCATAACCTAACAATTCAATCATACGCTCTTTAGCTTGTTGAGTAATTTGGAGAACCATCAACCCTTACCCTCCTCATCTTTCTTAAACAATAGTATACGTAAAAAGTACTATGAATTCAAATTTACTGTCCTGTTATCCTTATATTTCCTAATTGCGCTGATTATTTCCCGAGAAATAATCTCAATTGCTTTTTTATTCATTAAATAAATGTTATACTGAAACAAGCAAGAGAGAAAGGAGTAGATGGATGATGCATGAACAAGTCCAAGAAGCTTTAAATAAATTACGTCCATTCTTACTACGTGATGGTGGCGATGTTGAACTCGTAGAAGTGAATGATGGAATTGTACGTCTCCGTTTACTTGGAGCATGTGGCAGTTGCCCAAGCTCAATGATTACTTTAAAAGCAGGAATTGAGCGTGCCCTCGTATCAGCAGTACCTGGCGTGCGTGAAATAGAGCAGATCGTCTAATTAAACAAACCAAACACAAAACAAGGATTCAATATTATTTGAATCCTTGTTTTGTTATTTAACGAATACACCTTGATTGACGGCTTGGAGTGTTAACCACTTCAGTTGTGGGAATTCCCTTTTCCACTTAGCTAGGCTTTTTTGAACTTGTTCTTCACTAGCTAGTGCAATCATTGTCGGTCCAGCACCACTTAAGTAAAGACCATAAACTTGATCTTTCAGAGCCTTTTCAACTTGGTCATAATGGGGAATTAATTGTTTACGATAAGGTTGGTGGAAAAGATCCTGACTTACTAATCTACCTAACACTGCCCAATTCTGTTGACAAATAGCTGCAACACTAACATTTGCAATGCTACTCGCTTTGACACTTTCACTATGGCTAAGTTGTTTCGGTAAAACAGCACGAGCATCCTTTGTTTTTAGTTCGAAATCAGGAATTATCGTAACAAAAGTTAAATTATTTATCGGCACATGAATCGTTTCAACAGTTTGATCATAATGACCGATTACACAACCGCCCAAAACGGCAGGTGCAACATTATCAGGGTGACCTTCAATTTCAGTCGCAAGTAAAACCTTTTCATCTGCGGTAAGATTTAACTGAAGTAATTGATTAGCAAGCTCAATACCAGCAACAATAGCAGTAGCACTGCTACCCAGTCCTCTTGCAAATGGTATATCACTTGTTACCTCAATTCGACATGGTGGTAATACATCAACTTGATATCGATGTGCTGTCTTTTTTGCAATTTGATAAATGAAATTAGATTCATCAGTTGGTAAGTCATTTAGATGCTCAGATAAGTGGACGAATTCTAGCTTATCTGAGAGCTTTACCTTCAATGTTAGGTATAGGTTAAGTGCAATACCAATTGAATCAAAGCCAGCCCCTATATTCGCTGTAGTGGCTGGCACTTTGATCATAAAGGTCATTTTGATTCACGACCTACTATTTCATTAATCACAATTTCATCATCATTTGGCAAGACAGTAGGTTTAATTGTACTATATTCAATTGCTGTATCTGGATCCTTAAGTCCATTTCCAGTTAGGACACAGACGACCTGTGCACCTTTTTCGACCTTACCTTCTTCTAATGCCTTAAGCAATCCTGCAATCGAAGAATTTGAAGCTGGCTCTGCAAAGATACCCTCATTTTCAGCTAACCATTGATACGCTGAAATCATTTGATCATCAGTAATTTCATCAATGATTCCACCAGATTCATCTCGAGCCGCGACTGCTTGCTTCCAACTAGCTGGATTACCGATTCGAATCGCTGTACCAACTGTTTCTGGATGTTCGATTACTCGGTTATGGACAATCGCTGCTGAGCCACTTGCTTCGTAGCCCATCATTTTGGGTAAGCCTGTTTGTTTTGCTTCATGATACTCCTTGAAACCTTTCCAATATGCCGTAATATTCCCTGCATTACCAACAGGAATAAACAAGTAATCTGGCGCTTTACCAAGAACGTCGCAAATTTCAAAAGCAGCTGTTTTTTGACCTTCAATTCGGTATGGATTTACTGAGTTTACCAATGTAATATCATCACGTTCACCCAATTTGCGCACAATTCTTAATGCATCATCAAAGTTCCCTTCGATTGAGTAAGTCTCAGCACCATACATAACTGCTTGAGCTAGTTTTCCTTGAGCAATTTTCCCTTCTGGAATAATGATAATCGAGCGAATTCCTGCTCTTGCAGCGTAAGCTGAGGCTGAAGCAGATGTATTTCCAGTTGATGCACATATTACTGTTTTTGCACCATCCTCGATTGCCTTTGCGATCGCCATTACCATACCGCGATCTTTAAATGAACCGGTTGGGTTGACGCCTTCAATTTTCGCATAGGCTTCAATGCCATATTTTTCGGATAATTTTTCTAATTTAATTAGTGGTGTATTGCCCTCATGTAAGCTAATCATCGGTGTTTGATCATTGATCGGTAAAAAGCTTTTATATTCCTGTAATAGACCTTGCCATGCCATAAACTATTCCTCCCCATCCACTCGATAGTGACTAATTAATCTATCTACAACAGTTAATTTTTCAAGTGCTTGCATACTTTTTAGTAATTGTTCTTGACTGATATGATGCGTTACCATGACAATCTCAGCGCGTCCTTTCTTTTTAGCTGGTAATTGCAATATTTTCGCAAAGCTCACATCATTTTCTGAAAACACGTTTGTAATCTCTTGAAAAGCTCCAGCTTGATCTTCAACGTCTAATCGAATGAAATGGCGAGAAAACTTCTCGTGATCAGCTTTTAACTTTCGTTTAAATTGAGGTTCAATATATGAACGTCCACTAATCCCTAAACGTAAATGACGCACAACTTCCATTAAATCTGATACAACAGCTGTTGCTGTTGGTAAACTACCAGCACCCGGACCATAGAACATCGTCTCACCAACCGCTTCACCATGCACAAAAACAGCGTTAAACTCATTATTTACTAGAGCTAATGGGTGATCTTGTGGTAATAATGTTGGTTCAACTGTTACCTCTGCTTTATAATTATCCATAGCAGCAATGCCAATTAATTTAATTGTATATCCAAGACTTTTAGCAAAGTTAATATCTTCTTGTGTCACCTGGCGAATACCTTTAACCGTTACATCTTCAAGATTTAACTCCATCTTAAATGCTAAATTAGCTAATAAAACCATTTTACGAGCAGCATCTAAGCCATCGACGTCCGCACTCGGATCAGCTTCCGCAAAGCCTAATTCCTGTGCTTCTTTTAAGACAACCTCAAAATCTAATCCTTCTTTAGTCATCTTAGTCATAATATAGTTTGTTGTACCATTAACGATTCCCATGACCTTTTCAATATGATCAGAAGCTAAACCATCAACTAGCGTCCTAACAATTGGAATCCCACCAGCGATACTTGCATCGTATAAAATGTCACATTGGTTCTCTTTAGCAAGTCGAAGCAATGTCTTACCATGAAGAGCCATTAAATCTTTATTTGCAGTTACGATATGTTTTTTATTTTTTAACGCACGTTCCAATAATTCATGCGTTCCATCTATTCCACCCATTACTTCAACAATCACATCAATCTCATCATGATCAACCAACTCAGACGGATCTGAAGTTAACCAACTACGATCAATTGCGACATCTCTTGGTTTGGAAATATCGTTCACTAAAATCTTTTCAATAACAATATCACAGCCAAGCATATGTTTAATTCTTGCTTTATGATCTCGCAAAACTTTAACTACACCAGTACCAACAGTACCTAAACCACATAAGCCGATTTTTACCGTATCCATTTCAATGCCTCCCCTTTGTTCCCACATGAGAAACAAATGTTTATTTATAGTGGACATTATACAACTTGCGCCAGATAGATTCAAGGTGAATTAACGTAAATTTCAGAAAAAAGTGAAAATTACTTTCAATCATTATAAACTTGTGTGCCAATCCTTTCAATATCTTTTTTGATTGTTTCATGCTATGATCGGTTATATTAAGTAATAACTGTGAATTAAGTTCTAATAAGATATATTGGTTTGTAAAGTTGTTTTGTTTTCGTTATGATATGATTAAATACTTGATAGATGGGATGGGGTTATATGTCAGAGAAACAACCTAAGACAGACTTAGAAAATCAAAACCACCAGTGTGAACTGGTGGTTTGCTCTGCGGCTGAAAGCCTATGTTACCGGCCTCGGCCTAAAAGGCCCACTGAATGGGTTTCCCTTTTGCACCACACTTACTCACTGATTCTAAAA
>FZPS01000009.1_pt47 | contig 17431 bp, 18 predicted proteins | sample 1817821 | NCBI WGS metagenome assembly FZPS01 (sample SAMEA104158645, study PRJEB21678) | metagenome | place: Germany | collected 2015-04-21
GACTGATAATCGGCCATTTGATCCTAACTATAAGTGGACAGCCGGTTCTACTAATTAGTGTGGAATTACTATGTGGTTGTCAAAGTGCACAATAACTATTGACTATTCATAGCACGTCTCAATTAGTTAAGTGGTGAAGCTGATCTGATCCTCACAAACCTCCTTCCTAAAAAGAATAAAGACCAGGTTCGTAGCTTCGCTGAGGCAGCTCTGAACCTGGTCTATCTCAAGGCAACTCCTTCGTTTCCCCTCGATCTACCTATTTTGTTTTGGGGCTATCTTGGGTTACCGGGTGGTCCATAACCATTACATGCATCCAGAAATCTTGTTCCGCTTCGACTAAAAATGATTGATGGATCACCTTCGCGCTGAGGAGCTTTTCAATATAGGGAACATTATCGCGGGCATGGAGTTTAGCCACATGCATTCGCGCCGCATTCACAATGTCTTTGCCTGGCAATGTTTTCAACAGGTATCTTTCCGGCTCGGTTAGAAAACCTTCTCCCCTAATAACTATAATATCTTCCCAAATAGTAACTCGGGTATGGTCCACCCCTTTTCCCAGTTTCTCTTTGAAATATTTCTCGATGTAAATCTTCAGCTCGTGCTGTTTTTTTCTTCGTGCCCGCTCATCAAATTTTTCGTGGCTCTGCAGCCTTGCCACTGCTGACATTTGTCTTTCTCCTTCCCGCCAGTGCCTCGCCATGGCTTTGAGGTGAATTTGCGAAGAAAAATAAAACCAGTATTTAAAGCTGAACGCGTCAGGAGCTTCAAACACTGGTTATTTATCGAGCAACCATACTGGTGTCTCTTTAAACCACCAAACGTGAAATAGTTTGTGTTTATTTTATCATAGTCCAAATTGTCTCGGTTGTCAATATCAAATGGGTTAGATGTAAAAGAATTGTTAGTTAATTCAGAAGGAGATCTCTTAACTCATCTATTGATGCGGCAATGGCTGTCGGCTCATGAACTTCGATTTCTGTAAACTCGCCATAACCATAGGTAACACCAATTACATCAATGCCGTTGGCCTTTGCGCCGATAATATCATATTTGCGGTCACCAACCATTACTTTTTCATGGGATTCGCCTCCAAGGCGCTCGATAGCAGTGGCGATTAGCTCGGCTTTGTTGGTACGCCTGCCATCCAAATAGCTGCCCACTACCAGATCCTTACGGAAAAAGTGATCAATTTCAAAGTATGCTAAAACCTGATGGGCATAAATCTCCGGTTTCGTAGTGGCCACAGCAAGACTCTTACCGGCTTTGGTCAGATCTTCAAGAAGCTCGGGAATGCCGGGATAAATCACATTTTGCAGTACTCCGTGGTCGTGGAAGTACGCCCGATAAATGCGGATTGCTTCTTTGGTTTTCTCTTCATCAAAGTTATAGAATTCCTGGAAGGAGTCTGCGAGTGGGGGACCGATGAACTTTCTCAGCACCTGAGGGTCACCATCAATACCGAACTGCTTCAGCGCGTATTTTAAGGAGTTAATTATGCCTTCTCCAGGGTCACTTAAGGTTCCGTCAAGATCAAACAAGATGTACTTGTATTCCTTCATGAAATCCTCCTATAAGTTATACTGTCCTAATATGCATATTATACTTAATTTGGTTGCGAATCAACCCTTCCCCTAAGCTTAATAATCTGATAGAATACAAATAGAAGATAAATCCTAATCTTCCCACCTACGGCGGATTAGGATTATTATAAAGCTGTGTTTGTGAAAAAAAGAGCAAGTTTATTTACAGCAGGTGTATTTGAAGGGAGAATCTCAGTGAAGCTGGCTGATATCATTCCGTTAATCGAACTGGAACCATTAGTGATTATTGATGCTCCGGATTATGAAATTGATACAGTCTGCGGCTGCGATTTAATGAGCGACGTTCTGGCATTTTCGCAAGAAAAGACCATGCTCCTTACGGGATTGACAAATCCCCAGGTAATTCGCACTGCAGAGATGACAGACCTCAAGTTTATTATCTTTGTCCGCGGCAAAAGACCGCCTCAGGAAACCATTGATTTGGCGCAAGAGAAGGGAATCAATCTCTATCTGTCGCCGCTGTCAATGTTTGAGTGCTGTGGGCGGCTGTATGAGGCGGGATTAGGTTCGGAAACAATGCGCAGTATTATGTAGGCGCGGAGGGATCAAATGCAGGAGCAGGTTCTTTTACAGAGCAAAATTGCAAAAGGGGATTTTGCCCGCGGCGGTGAGACCTCGAGCCGATTGAAAGATATCCTGAGGAAACTGGGTATTCGCTCGGACATCAGCCGGAGGGTCACGATTGTCACTTACGAAATGGAGATGAACATCATCATCCACTCGCTGGGAGGAGAAATAACCGTCTCTATTTCCTCCGAGCAGATTAAAGTGACAGCAGAGGACCAAGGTCCAGGAATTGAGGATTTGGAGAAGGCATTTCAGCCGGGCTATTCAACCGCCGATGATTACGTCCGGGATATGGGTTTTGGTGCCGGAATGGGCTTAAACAATATCCAGCACTACTCAGATCAGCTTGATGTTGAAACCGGCAAAGGCAGAAGTACCAAGTTTACCGCTATTATTAATTTATAATTTGGATGACTGCGGAACCGATGGGAGTGAAGCGCATGAAGAAACACTCAGTGCTTTTAAAGGAAGAACTATGCGAAGGGTGTACTAACTGTGTAAAAAACTGCCCTACTAAAGCAATCAGGGTGCGCAACGGTAAAGCCCGAATTCGGGACGAACTCTGCATTGACTGCGCTGAGTGCATAAGGATCTGCGCATATCATGCGAAATACTCGCTTACCGCAGGAATTGCAGATGTATCCGATTATCAGTATCCCATCGCGCTGATTCCGCCTAGTTTCTACGGCCAGTTTAAAGGAATTGATCCAGCCAAGATTAAAAATGCGGTTTATAGGCTCGGCTTCAAGGAAGTAATGGATGTGTCACTGGCTGCCGAAGCTTTGAGCAGAAAAACATCGGAATTTTTAGCTGCTAACCCTGGCGTTTTTATTTCTTCCTCTTGTCCGGTGGTAGTTAGGCTGATTAAAATTCTCTACCCTGAGCTTACCGAGCATTTGATTCCTTTTAAGGCTCCAGTTGATGCCATGGCAGAAAAGGCACGCAGCGATGCGGCTGCTAAAGGTGTTGAGCCTGATGAGATCGGTGTCTTTTTGATTACCCCCTGTCCCGGCAAAAATACTACCACCTTTGATCCGGTTGGCATTGAAAAAAGCCCCATTGATAAGACAATAGCCGTATCTCAGGTATATCAAGCGGTGCTCGCGGTTTTGGATAAGTGTCAAGATTTGGATGAGGAAAACCTTCCAGTCCCATATTTGGGTTTAGGGTGGGGTCAAAGCGGCGGCGAGGTCAAGCTTCTCAATGATCCAATCCAAAAGCGCAGTTTATCTGTTTCGGGCATCCACCGAGTCAAGGCTCTCTTAAATGAGCTTTCCCGCAATAATATTAAAGGCGTTAAGTACTTTGAACTGGCAGCCTGCGAGTACGGCTGTGTCGGCGGAGTTTTTAATGTTGTTAATCCATTTCAAGCCCGCTATGATCTGCGCCGACTGCGTGCGCAAGGGGAGCAGATGGTCCCGCAGGATGATGGCCGCTATCACTTTAAGCTCCCGGGAAAATTTGAACCGCTGCAGATCGGGCAGCTGGACAGCAATTTAAAGAGAGCTATGGAGAAATTGTCTCAGCTGGAGCAGGAGATAACTGTGTTACCGGGCTTGGACTGCGCTGCCTGCGGTGCTCCCGACTGCAAAACTCTAGCCGAAGATATTGTCACCGGGTTGGCGAGTCGGAGCGATTGTGTCTTTCTGCTGAGGAAACAGATGGGAGATTTAGCAGAAAAACTATCTGAATTGATTCATGAACTGCCTCCGGTGATGAAAAACCGCAATAAGCATGGTAAGGATAGGTGATCAGAGCAGTGAAAGTAAAAGATTTGGTTGACCAGCTCGGTTTGGAAGTGGTTTCTGGAATATTCGATAAGGATATTTCAGGAGTATATGTGGGGGATCTTCTCAGTAATGCGATGGCCAAAGCTCAAGCTGATAACCTGTGGATCACAATTCAGGGACACCAGAATGTTGTGGCTGTGGCCAGTTTAACGGATTTGGCTGCCGTAATTGTTGTAGAGAATTTTGAAATCGAAGCCGCTTCAGTGAAAAGAGCAGAGGAAAAGGAAGTAAATATTTTGCGGACACCCCTGACAGCGTATGAACTGAGCCGCAAGCTGATCGAGTTAGGGCTCTAGCCGGAAGTGGAGGCTGGTCAATGGAACCAAAACGCGGTTTAAGGTGCGATCTGCATATCCACAGCTGTTTATCGCCCTGCGCTCATATCTTAATGACTCCCGGTAATATTATCAAACAGGCGCTTAAGATTGGTTTAGATTGTATCGCCATTACTGATCATAACTCGGCTGGGAATATCCGGGTCGCTCTGGAATTAGCAGCGAAAAGCGGGCTCAAATTGATTCCGGGCATGGAAGTTGAGACCCGAGAGGAAGTGCATCTGCTCTGCTATTTTTCAGAGCTTGATGCCTTGTTTGAGTGGGAAAGCATCATCAAACCGCGCCTGCCTCATCTGCCGAACACTGAAGAACTCTTCGGATATCAGCTGCTCACGGATCTCAATGATCAGTATACTGCTAAAGAAGAACAGCTGCTGGCAGCAGCTGCGGATATTTCATTGACAGAAGCTGTGAAAACAATCACTGAACTTGGTGGTCTGGCAGTTCCGGCCCATGTTGATCGTCCTGTAAACAGTATTCTGACGCAGCTGGGTTTTATCCCACCTGGTGCTGGTATTAAGGTAATCGAAATCTCGCAGAACAGCGAGCCTGAAGTTTTTATGAATGCTCGTCCTGAACTGCGGCAGTACCAGTGGATGCAGGGTTCAGACAGCCATTATCTGGACTCTATTAGGGGTTTTGCTGTAGATGAAGCGATCCTGAAAATGCTGTCAGCAACATTGTGATGGAAATATCAAATTATCCTATTGACAAATAGAATGCCCCTAAGTATAATGAAGTAAAAGTATGTGAATTCACTAACAATCCCTGCTCACCGGGGGTTAATTTTATGTAAGGCTATGTTAAAATAATCACAATATAGTTAAGAGAAATAGAAAGGATGGGGAGCAAATGGCTTGCGTGTGTGGTCATGGAAAAGAAAGTTATGAAAAGTATCTCGCACCCTTAAAAGAGATCTTGAGTAGTTACGCTCCTGAGCAGCATAATTTGATTCCGATTCTCCAGGAAGCACAAGATCAGTATGGGTATCTTCCGCAAGACATATTAAGTGAAATCGCAGCAAACCTTGGACTGCCCTTAGCCAAAGTGTATGGAGTTGTGACTTTTTACACTCAGTTTCATCTTAAGCCGCGGGGCAAGAATATTATCAGGGTCTGCACCGGTACAGCTTGTCACGTAAGGGGCGGAGCTGAAGTTCTGAAAGCGATTGAAAAAGAATTGGATATTAAGAGTGGCGGCACAACAGATGATCTGGAGTTTACCTTAGAGACTGTAGCCTGCATTGGTGCCTGCGGACTGGCACCGGTAATCATGATTAATGACGATACTCACGGCCGGCTTACTCCTGAAAGTGTATCTGCTGTTCTGGAGCAGTACAAGGGCCGTACAATAGCTGCTGAAGCAGAACATGCCGACAGCAAGGCGACAGTTACCCAATAGCGAACGATTTGAGGTTGAGGTAAATATATGAGAGAGTTGTCCCTGCATATCCTGGATATCGCGCAGAATTCAATCGCTGCTTCTGCTTCTTTAGTCGGCATCAGCATCGATGAAAAACCAGCGGAGGACTTATTACGGATTATAATTACTGATAATGGTCGCGGCATTCCCCAAAGTATGCTGAAGCAGATAACTGATCCTTTTTATACGACGAAAAAGACCCGGGAAGTAGGACTGGGCCTTTCCCTTTTTGCCCAGGCTGCTCAAAGGGCCGGCGGAGACCTTGTTGTAAAGTCCACGGTCGGAGTAGGCACAGAGGTTACGGCAACTTTCATCTACCATCATTTGGATCGGGCGCCAATCGGCGATATAGCAGGAACACTCCATGGATTGATTCTTATGAATCCCGAGATTGACATTATCTATCAGCACACGTATGAGGATAGCATCTTTACCCTCGACACCAGAGATATAAAAGCTGAACTAGGTGGAGTTCCCATTAACCACCAAGCAGTTACAATGTGGTTGAGAAAATTCATAACCCAAGGATTAGAAGACCTTTATGGAGGTGAGTGATCTGTGAAATCACTAGAGGAATTGAGACAGTTAAGGGCAGAATTAGAAAAGGAAATATCTGCGCGCAACAGCTCCGGAAAACCAAAGATCGTCATCGGCATGGGCACATGTGGAATCGCTGCCGGTGCCAGAGATGTTCTCCAAGCTGTTCTTAAAGAGCTAGAAAAACGCAATTTAGATGTTATCACAACTCAAACCGGATGCATCGGCATGTGCGAGCAGGAACCTTTGATGGATGTTCAGCTGCCGGGCAAAGAACGCATCACCTACGGTAAATTAACCGCAAAAGATGCAGAGCGCATTATTGTTGAGCATATCATCAATGGCAATATAGTTGAAGACTTAGCCATTGCTCGTCATGAGGAAGGAGGAATATAGTCGTGAATCCAAAATTTTACCGCTCTCATGTCTTAATATGTACAGGAACAGGCTGTGTTTCCTCCGGTGCAGATAATATCAAGAATAGATTTGCAGCAAAGCTAGAGGAATCAGGCTTAGAAACTGAAGTTAAACTTGTCGAAACAGGATGTCACGGTTTCTGTGAAAAGGGTCCGATTGTAATTGTTTATCCGGAAGGGGTTTTCTACTGTCAGGTTAAAGCTGACGATATTGATGAGATCGTAGAAGAGCACCTCCTCAAGGGCAGAATAGTTGATAGATTGCTGTACACACAGCTGGGGACTGAAACCAAAATCCCAGCTTACAGTGAGATTGATTTCTATAAAAAGCAGCATCGAGTTGTGCTTGCAAACTGCGGTCGAATTAACCCAGAAAGCATCAAAGAGTACATCGCAGTTGGCGGTTATGAAGCCTGCGGTAAGGCATTAACTGAAATGACACCGGAAGAGGTTGTCGCTGAGGTTAAGGAGTCCGGTCTCCGCGGCCGCGGCGGCGCAGGTTTCCCAACTGGGCTGAAATGGGAGTTAACTAGAAAAACTCCAGGTGATAAAAAATACGTGATCTGTAATGCTGACGAAGGCGACCCCGGCGCTTTTATGGACCGGAGTCTGCTTGAGGGCGATCCCCATCGCATTATCGAAGGTATGATCATCGCTGGTTACGCCATCGGCGCTGACGAAGGTTATATCTATGTCCGGGCAGAGTATCCCCTAGCAATTCGCCGTTTAGAGATTGCTCTTGCTCAAGCCAGAGAGTACGGATTTTTGGGTAAGGATATCTTTGGCAGCGGTTTTAATTTCGAACTGAAAATTAAGAAAGGTGCCGGTGCTTTTGTGTGCGGTGAAGAAACCGCTCTGATGGCTTCAATTGAAGGCAAACGCGGCATGCCCCGCCCGAAACCGCCGTTTCCATCTGTATCCGGACTTTGGGGTAAACCAACGAATATCAACAACGTTGAAACTTTTGGTAACGTGCCCGAGATTATTCGTCGCGGTGCGGAAGCATTTAAGGGGATCGGAACTGAAACCTCAACCGGTACCAAAGTCTTTGCCTTAACCGGTAAGATCAACAACACCGGCTTGGTAGAAGTCCCAATGGGAATGAGCTTGAAAGAGATTATTTTCGACATCGGCGGGGGAGTAAGTAACGGTGCCGAACTGAAGGCTGTCCAGATCGGTGGACCTTCCGGTGGATGTATTCCCGCTGACCTGTTAGACCTGCCGATTGATTATGAATCGCTGCATCAAGCAGGAGCCATGATGGGCTCGGGCGGAATGGTTGTAATGGATAACAGCACCTGTATGGTGGATGTTGCCCGTTTCTTCCTCCAATTTACCCAGAGTGAATCATGCGGTAAGTGCACTCCTTGTCGCGAAGGAACTAAACGGATGCTGGAGATTTTAGACCGCATCTGTTCCGGTGAGGGCAGGGAAGGCGATATCGAACTTCTAGAAGAGTTGGGTGAGCATATTGTGAGCACTTCCCTCTGTCAATTGGGAGGTTCGGCTCCGAACCCTGTACTCAGTACACTTAAGTATTTCCGGGAAGAGTATGAAGCCCATATCAGGGACAAGCGCTGTCCTGCTAATGTCTGTGCTGGCATGAGCGCAGCTTATGTAATTGATGAGGGCAAATGTATCGGATGCACAGCTTGCGTAAGGGTTTGCCCGACCGGAGCAATCACCGGTGAACGCAAGAAACCGCATTCGATCAATCCTCAGCTTTGCATTAGCTGTGGAGCCTGTGCCGACAAATGCCCGGTCAAGGCAATTGCCCAGGGTTAAAAAGCAGGATTAGAAAGGAGTGTCGGTTGATGAGCAAGATCACCTTAACAATAGATGACCAAGTTGTAGAGGTCGAAGCGGGTACTACCATATTAGAAGCAGCTCGCCAAGTTGGGATTTCAATTCCTACCTTATGCTATCATCCTGATTTATCTCTGCACGGCTCCTGCCGTGTGTGCGTAGTCGAGGATATGAACACCCACCGGCTGCTGGCTTCATGTGTAGCGCCTGCTAATGATGGAATGAAAATCAGCACTCGCAGTGCAGCAGCCCGCAAGGCTCGGAAAATGAATGTTGAACTTCTGTTAGCTAATCATCCAAACGACTGCCTTGGCTGCGATCGCAGTGGCAGCTGCGAACTGCAGGACTTAACTTATAATCTCGGTATTACGCGGGAATCCGTCGAGAGATTTGATGGCGAAAAACGCAATTTGGAGCTTGATACACAGGGCGTTGCCTTAAAGCGCGATCCGAATAAATGCATTCTGTGCGGACGCTGCGTTAGGGTCTGCGAAGAAATTCAAGGCCTCGGTACTCTGGAGTTCACCGGCCGCGGTTTTGATTCGATTGTAACTACTGCTTTTGATCTGCCTCAAAGTGAAGTCAACTGCTCTAAATGCGGACAGTGCGCTGCTGTCTGTCCGGTTGGTGCTATCACTGAGGTTAACGATATTGATAGAGTCTGGGACGCGCTGGCAGATCCAGACAAGCATGTTGTAGTACAGACAGCTCCTACAATTCAAGTCAGCATTGGTGAGGAGTTTGGACTGGAACCGGGCACAGTTGTAACCGGTAAGCTGATTGCAGCTCTAAGACGCCTAGGTTTCAATAAAGTGTTCTCTACTGAGTTCGCAGCTGACCTAACTATCCTGGAAGAGGGAAATGAGTTTATCAGTAGAATTAAGGGCAATAAAAACCTGCCCCATATTACATCCTGCTGTCCCGGCTGGGTGAAATATGCTGAGCAAAACTACTCAGATCTGCTCGATAACTTATCGACAGCTAAGTCTCCTCAGCAGATGTTCTCGACTATTACTAAAACTTACTATGCTGAGCAGACTAAGATTGATCCAAAGAATATCTTTACAGTATCGATTATGCCCTGTACGGCCAAGAAATTCGAGAGGGCACGTGAAGAACACCGCGACAGCGGATTCCAAGATACTGACGCAGTTCTCACCACCCGTGAGCTGGCTCGGATGATTAAAGAAGCCGGGATCGATTTCGTCAATTTAAAAGATGAAGAATATGATCAAATCATGGGTCACGCTACCGGTGCTGGCACCATCTTCGGTACAACCGGCGGTGTTACTGAAGCTGCTTTAAGAACTGTTAAAGAAGTGCTGACTGGTGAACCCTTGGAGAAACTGAATTTAGGAATCATGGGTGTCAGAGAAGCAGAAGTAGAAATTGGCGACCGCATCTATAAGATTGGTATTGTAAGCGGCTTAGCCAACGCAGCTAAAGTGCTGGATGAGGTGAGAGCAGGCAAGTGTGAATACGACTGGATTGAGGTCATGGCCTGCCCGCATGGTTGTGTAGGTGGCGGCGGACAGCCGATCCCCTCAACGCTGGAGACTAAGCAAAAACGCGCTCAAGGTCTGGCCAGCATTGATAAAACCAATACAATTCGCAAGTCCCACGAAAACCCGGATGTTATCAAGCTGTACGAGGAATATTTGGGTGAACCGCTGGGCGGCAAATCACATCATCTCCTGCATACAACGTATCGGAAACGCTAAACTTGAATTAACTGTGAGCAGCGGCAGGGCGAATGGAGGTTCTAACAATGAAAAAACAAATAGTGCCGATCTATGTGTTATCAGTTCTGGTGGTTCTATTCGGTGTAAGCTTTACTGTCGGTGGCGAGGTAGAAACGATTAAGATTCAGACCCCACCGACAGTGGGCGCCCTGCCCTTGTTCTGGATGCAGGAGCAGGGAGTAGCGGCTGACCTTTTTAAATTGGATCTAACAGTTTCCCCTGATCACCAGCGGGGATTAGCGCTGCTTTCTCAGAAGGATATTGAAATGCTGGTGACAGGAGTCAATGTAGGCGCCAAAGCTTATAACAAAGGGATCGATGTAAGGTTAGTGAATACTAATATTTGGGGGATCGATTATCTATTAACCAGCGGTTTTAAAGCTGAAAGCTGGTCCGATCTGAAAGGCAAGACCTTAAGCCTGCCCCTCATGGGCGGCCCCCTCGACTTTTTAGCAAGATACTTTTTGATCCATAATGGTGTCGATCCTGATGATGTTGAGTATGTTTATGCGCCGTCTGCCAACGCGGCAAAAAGCTTCCAACTAGGACAGCTCGATGCCATCGTTCTTCCTGAGCCAATGGTTACCATCACTCTCAATAATTATGATCAAGCGGTGCTGTCATTCGATCTTCAGGAAGAATGGGCTAAGCTCCACGACGGCGATAACCGGATTCCTTTTGTGGGCTTGTTTGTCAGGGGAGACTTTGCTCAGGATAATCCTGAGCTGATCGATGCTTTAAGTGCTTACTATCAGCAGGGGGTAGAATGGGTTAAAGCTAATCCAGCTGAGGCTGCCAAATTAGCGGAAAAGCACTTTGGTCAGCCAGCGGCAGTTGTGCAGAAATCATTCTCCCGGATCAACCTTAACGTTTACCCTGATGACGAGGCGCAGGGCTTGATCGAAGTTTATTTTAATGCTATCATGGAACTCTATCCAGAGATGATAGGTGGTAAGCTTCCCGATGAGCAATTCTACTTCCAATAAATTAAATCAAGCACTTAAGAAAGCCCTAATAAGCACTACTGGTATCTTGGTAGTGCTTATTTTGTGGCATACTTTATCCAAAAAGTATCATCCGCTGATCCTGCCGTCACCACAGGCAACTTGGACTGCCCTTATCAAGCTGTGGGATTCGGGGCAGCTGTGGATAAATATTGTAATAACCTTCCGCAGAACCTTTGTGGGTTACGCGGCTGCCCTTGGTTTTGGACTGATCACAGCTCTTATTCTTAAAGCAAGCCGTTTGCTGCAGGATCTGCTGCGGCCGATTATTACAGTAATCCAGATCATTCCCCCGGTGATTTGGGTAGTTTTGGCGGTAATCTGGTTTGGTATCTCAGCGGATTTGACTCCGGTGTTTTTAATCTTCATTGTGACTTTCCCGATTGTTTTTATCAACATCTTCTCGGGGCTGGAAAGTATTGATTTAAAGCTGGTAGAAATGGCTGTCTTTTATCGGTGTTCTAAGACCAAAGTAATTACAGAGATTTATTTCCCGGCATTGGTTCCCCACTTAGTTTCAGCAGTGAGTCTGGGTTTGTCTTTTGCTTGGAAGTCCACAATTTTTGCCGAGTTTGTAGGCAGCTCAAGCGGAATTGGCTTTGCACTCAGCATGGCTAACGCTAATCTGGAAACCGAGAAACTTTTTGCCTGGACAATTGTCTTGATTCTGATGATGCTGGTGTTTGAGTATGGTTTTTTGGTACCTTTAAACAAAAGAGTAACAAGGTGGAAGCAGCATGAATAAAAAGGCAGTATTGGAGCTTCGCAGTGTTTATAAGAGGTTTACAACCAGCGGAAATGAACTGAAGGTGCTGGAGAATATTTCACTATCCATCTATGCCGGTGAAATCGTCGCTTTAGTTGGTCCTTCCGGCTGCGGGAAAACTACCCTGCTCAATATAGCGGCAGATCTGCTGAAGCCCAATCAAGGGGATGTAGTCCAGCGGCAGAACTTAAGAACAGCTTATATCTTCCAAGAACCAAGACTGCTGCCGTGGAAAACGGCTGAAGCTAACATCAGCTTTGTACAGGATAGTTTCCTGCCACCAGAAGAAGCGGCGGTAGTTCGAGCCGATCTCTTGAGAAAAACTGGTCTAGCGCCATTCAGAGATGCCTTTCCAGCACAGCTAAGTGGCGGTATGAAGCAGAGGTTGGAGATTATCAGGGCGCTGTCAGTCAAACCTGAACTGCTTTTGATGGATGAACCGTTCAAGTCTTTAGATATTGATTTAAAATACCAGCTGCAGGAGCTGATTCTAGAGCAGCACGCCCAGGATCAGTTTGCGGTTCTTTTTATAACCCACGATCCGGAAGAAGCGGTAATGATGGCGGATCGGGTAATTCTGCTTACAGATAAACCAGCGCGAATTCATCGAGAAATAACCATCGAACAGCGGCGGCAGGAACGGAGCTTAAAAGATCAGAAAATTTATCACAAGTTGGAGGAAATCTTAGGATTTCTGCTTAAGAAAGATATTCAGCAGGCTTATTAAGGGGAGGGAACCTCTGATTATGACTAACAGAACCCAATGGGAGTACAAGACGCTTGAGTTTGACAGCAAAGGCTTTTCCGGTGGACTGGTTGATTTAACCAAACTTGATGAGTCGTTTAATTCTGCGGGAAGAGATGGGTGGGAGCTGGTCAATGTTTTTGCTACCACTCAGGCATATGGTTCAAGCCGAAAAGTGGTCGCTGTATTTAAAAGACCGCGTTAGAAAGGGAAACTAGGCTTGGGAGGCAGAGGATGAACCGTTCAAGGCAAATGCTTTATGTGATCTATGGAGACAACCCTTATGAAATGATTAATCAAGTTCTATCTGAGATTAAAATCGAAGATCTGATCGATCGCAATGCCCGCATCGGGATCAAACCTAATCTGGTGGTGGCAAAACCTGCCAGTTCCGGCGCAACTACCTCGGAGAAACTCTGCGAGGCAGTGATCGCATATCTTAAGGATCATGGATTTAATAACATCGTTATTCTAGAAGGTTCATGGATTGGCGACAGCACTGCTCGCGCGTTTAAGGTGTGCGGATACACTCAGCTTTCTGAAAAGTATGGCGTACCATTAATTGATCTGCAGCGAGATACCTATTCACCTGTGACTGTTGCTGGTATCAAGATTGATATCTGCGATGCAGTTAGGGATGTGGACTATTTAATTAACATGCCTGTTCTAAAAGGACACTGCCAAACCAAGATTACGTGCGCGCTTAAAAACCTAAAAGGATGCATCCCGAATTCGGAGAAGCGCCGTTTTCATCGCCTGGGGCTGCACCAGCCAATTGCGCTGCTGAATAAAGCGCTTAAAACTGATTTGGTTATCGTTGATGGTTTAGTCGGAGATTTAGATTTCGAAGAAGGCGGCAATCCGGTGCAGATGGATCGGATTATCGTGGGGACTGACCCAGTGTTGGTGGACTCCTACGCCGCAGAGCTACTGGGCTACAGCCCAGATGAAATTGACTACATCACCATGGCAGAAGAACTTGGGGTTGGCAGGCGCCTTGAAAACAGGGCGCAGGTCGTAGAGCTGAATTCTCACCAGCATACCAAACGGATTCCCCATTCCCGGGAGGTAGCGAAATTAGCCCAATATATTGATGAGCGAGATGCCTGCTCAGCCTGCTATGGGAGTGCCATTCACGCACTGGCGAGATTGGATGAGCAGGGACTGTTAAATCATCTTGATCGAAGGCTGGTTATTGGACAGGGCTATAAAGGCATGAAAGGCGATTCAGCCGTGGGGATCGGCAGCTGTACCCGTGGGTTTGCCCGCCATATTGATGGCTGTCCTCCAACAGCAAAATCGATAATAGCAATGTTAAAAGATACATTTTGATTGGACTAGAACTGCTGGAACTATCGTTTCCGCAGTTTTTATTTTACCAAAGTTTGTGATGGGTTTTAGCTGAGAGCACCAATAGAGCAGTAAATGTGGTATCATATAAAATAACAATTGCAGATCAGGAGAGTGAAAATGGATTTAGCAAGATTTCCAGTAACTGAGTCGCTGCACGGCAGCTGGCGCTTTGCATTAGATAAGGACGATGTTGGAGTTGAACAAAAGTGGTACAGCATGAGGCTGGGAGACACCATTGTGCTCCCCGGCATCCTGCAGGAGCAGGGCTATGGTGATGAGGTTACCGCAGAGACCGAGTGGGCAAGCAGTCTCCACGATCCATTATGGTATCTGCGGGATGAATATATCAAGTATGCTCAGCCCGGGAATATAAAAGTTCCTTTTTGGCTGCAGCCAAAGAAGCACTACCGAGGCGCTGCCTGGTATCAACGAGAGATTGTAGTTCCTGAAAGTTGGCGGGGATCAAGAATATCATTAACACTGGAGCGAGTTAATTGGGTATCTTCAGTTTGGTTGGATGATCGAGAGCTTGGATCGAGCAACAGCTTGTCTGTACCCCACTACTACGATCTTGGTGTGGTGGAGCCGGGAACTTATACTCTAACAATTCGAGTGGATAATCGGCTGCAGATGGATGTTCGTCCCGATGGTCACAGTATGACTGATTCCATCGGCAGTACCTGGAACGGCATTATTGGCCGAATTGATCTGACTGCATCCAGTCCGGTGTGGATTAAGCAGGCGGATGTATATCCTGATATCAAGACGAAATCAGCGCTGGTACAGGTAGAGATCGGGAACAGTACAGGAAAAAGCGGTCAAGGAAAGCTGGTCTGTGGAGAGACTAGCCAGCCGATAAGGTGGGATGAATCAGGCGGCAGATTCGAGGTTTTGGTTAGCTTAGGCGATAACGCAGAGCTGTGGGATGAGTTTAATCCAAAACTCCATCAGTTTGTTTTGGAACTGCAGGGCGAAAGTATCTATGATGCCTGCAGTCTGACCATTGGCATCCGGGAACTTCGGACTGAGGGTACTCAGTTTGTACTTAACAACAGACCGGTTCATTTTAGGGGAACGCATGATGCGGGAGCATTTCCCCTCACGGGTTACCCTGCCATGGATGTGGAGGCATGGAAGCAAATTTTTCAAGTCTGCAAAGACCATGGACTCAACCATGTCCGGTATCATTCGTTTTGTCCGCCGAAGGCAGCCTTTATTGCCGCTGATCAGATCGGCATCTACCTTCAGGTTGAGTGTTCGATTTGGACCTGGCTGAATCCCGGTACAGAGGTAGAGGCGTGGTTGTACGAAGAAACAGAGCGGATTTTGAGGGAGTACGGCAATCATCCTTCGTTTGTGCTCCTTTCACACGGCAACGAACCGTTAGGCCTATGGAAAGAGGTTCTGCCTAACTGGCTTAAGCATTTCAAGGAAAAAGATTCCAGAAGGCTTTACTGCATGCAGACCGGCCGCCAGGATCGCCTCAATCCTGATGAGGATTACTACGAGCATTGGAACAACGAGTATCCTGAGCAGGATTATCTAGTAATGGGGCGCATTGGCTATGACCGCCTGCGGGGGCCCAGTGTATGGAACGGCTCGGATTTTCGCAGTGTAGTGGAAAGATTGAATGTGCCGGTACTCACCCATGAAATAGGGCAGTGGTGCTCTTTTCCCAAGCTAGATGATGTGGAAAAGTATACCGGCCATCTTCAAGCAAAAAACTATGAAATCTATCTTGATTTATTGAAAGAAAACGGGCTGCTGGATCAAGCTGAAGATTTTCTGCTTGCATCCGGAAAACTGCAGGCGCTCTGCTATAAAGAAGAAATTGAAGCTAATCTCCGCACACCGGGAATTGGCGGATTTCAGCTGCTGGATTTACGAGATTATCCCGGGCAGGGTACAGCTCTCGTTGGTGTTTTAAACGTATTTTGGGAATCCAAAGGCTATATCACAGCTGAAGAGTTTCGCCGTTTTTGCAGCGAAACCGTGCCCTTGGCTAGGTTTACATCACGGGTATTTACTACCGGCGATATTGTTAAGATTCCGATTGATGTTTACCATTACGGTGCGGAGCCTCTGAAGAACGCTAAGCTTACTTGGAAAGTACTGCGGCAGGACGGCACCACAGCCGCCGAGGGTGAGTTTCCAGTTCAGGACATTCCTCTTGGAAGCGGAATCCCGGTTAACGAAGTGGAACTAAGTTTTGCCGATTGGGAAGCGCCGGCTCAGTATAAACTGATGGTTTCGTTTGCAGATCTGCCCTATGAAAATGACTGGGCTTTCTGGGTATATCCAGATGATAAAAATGAGGTTGACTGCAGTGAAGTCTTTGTTACCGATTGCTTTGACGATACAGCTGCAGCTAAGCTCGAGGATGGGGAGAAAGTGCTTTATTTTGCTGCCCAGCAGCTTTCCTGGGAGCATCCGCCGTTTTCATTCTATCCGATTTTCTGGAACCGCTTGATGAATCCGGGCTGGCAGCGTTCCCTGGGAATTCTCTGTGACCCTGAACATCCGGCTTTGATAGAGTTTCCTACCGATTACCACGCGGATTTTCAGTGGAAGGACATTCTCAATCACCAATGCCGAGCAGTAGACTTGAATCTCCTCCATGATAAGTTAGAGCCAATTGTCTGGGGGATTGACGACTGGAACCGCAGTCTTAAACTCGGCTTGATTTTCGAATGCCGCGTAGGCAGTGGTAAACTGCTGATCTGCTCAGCCGATCTGCAGACCGATTTAGAATCCAGGCCTGGGGCTAAACAACTGCTCAAAAGCTTGATCCGCTATATGAACAGCGACAAGTTTAAACCTAAAGTTGAATTGTCTGTTCAGGATTTAGAGAAAATCTTATTTCCCACCCAGATTATGCCGGAGCTGGGCGCCCGCATCACTGCTGATGCTGAGGGTGAGCGCTTTGGTACTGCTGAGCGACTGATTGATGGGGATCCGAATACTTTTTGGATATCCGGTTGGCGGGATGATGCAAAGAGCCATCCCCACAGTCTTACCATCGAGTTTGAGCGGGAAGTTCCGATTGCAGGTCTAGTTGTAATGCAGACTCAGCACGACCGGCTCCGTCGCGGTCACATTAAGGATTACCGGATTGAGATGAGCAGCGATGGCCGCGAGTGGATTAACGTTAAAGAAAGCGCATTGAAATCGTCGTTCAAGGTGCAGAAAATCTATTTTGACAAAGTAACCAATGCTAAATACCTGAAATTTACTTCGTTAAGCGGGTTTGGAGGAGACAGAGTATCTGCTCTTGCGGAACTGGCAGTGATTTATGCCGGAAGAATTCACGGCAGAACTGGGCGCTATGGTTTTACAGAAGT
>FZPS01000199.1_pt176 | contig 17417 bp, 28 predicted proteins | sample 1817821 | NCBI WGS metagenome assembly FZPS01 (sample SAMEA104158645, study PRJEB21678) | metagenome | place: Germany | collected 2015-04-21
CGCGACTATCCGACATTGCCTGGCTCACCTGCTCGGAGAGAGCCAACGGTTGCATCCCTTCCACGAAGGGTCGATTCGTTATCGCGAAGGCCAGCAACGTGGCCCCGCGCGTCTCGCCGGTCTCCTTGTCCACGTACTGGGACGTGAACTCCGCGCTAGTGAACTGATACTCCTTCCGACGGATGAGCTCCGCCGCTTCGTCTGTCCATTCCACCTGTGCCCACAACTCAGTGCCGCCGGCGCGCACTTCCAGGTCGGTCACCCAACCGGCCGCTCTGCCCGTCAGCTCTCCGTGGTCGTAGTCCACCACCAGCCGCGTCGGGGCCTTCGGGCGGACGCCGCTCTGGAAGTTGGCCACCATGCTCGCCAAGTCATCTGGCGTCACGTCGAACTCGCCATAGGCGGGGTGCACGAAGTGGCCGGCGCGTAGCACCTGCGCCCACGACTGGGAGACATCCGCTAGGCTAAGAACGATGAACCTGTCCATGGCTATCCTCACCGTACCGTCGCGGGCTTCTCGCCCTTGAAGATCAGAATCCACACACATCGGCAGCGGTCGCCGCCCTGGCACTCCGGGTTCGGCGGCATGTATTCCTCGTAGCGCGGGTCATCAAGGGTGACTTCGAGCCCGTCCAAACCCGCGCATACCTCGCACACGCGCCGGTCCAGAATGGCGCTATACTGTGCGCGGTCCACGTCATCCTTGATGCGCTCGGTGGCGTCGCGCCGCCCAAAACTGACCGCCTCGCTTACACTGATCTGCGCGCTCTTGGTGAGCTCCCGATCGGAAAGTGCCTCCATCACGTTGAGGAGCGCTTCACCGTCCACTGTGCCGGTCTTGATCTGATCCAGTGCTTCCCACACGAGAGCCGCGAGCAACCGCACCCCGAACAGCTGCGAGGCTGCACGAGCTTTGGCGGCAAGGTACGGCAGTGCACTCACGGGGTCTGCGAGTGTCAGAGCCTCCGCGCGCTGCCCCGTCCGCCGCCGCCTCTCCCACATCACGCTCTCATAGCCGCGCCGGTACAGCTCGGTGAGTACCTCGGTGAGCGCGTCGGCCAGCTCTGCCTTGTACGGCACAGTGAGTCCGTTCACCTTGTCGGGGTCGCGGCTCTCGACTGCCGGCACTGCCAGCTCAACAAGCCGGTCCATCTGCCGCGCGGCGATGCTCTGCGCGGCTCGCACATACTGAAGCCGGCCACCCTCAATGGCGTCGTCGATCTCTTCGAGGACAATGCGGTCCTCACTGTCACGGAGATCGCGCCAGAACGGCGCTTCGTTCAGCGCATGGGTGTGCCCGCAACTACATGGCTCGGTAAGTGCGGTGGGCTCCGGTTCGGTATCGTCCTCACCACTCTCCGTGTCTGACTGTGCCGGACCCTGCTGTATCACCGTCGCGGGCGCTTGCACCGTATCGGGCTCCTCTGGCAGCCCGTACATGTCGCGTATGGTGTCGCGAAGCCCCTCATCCACCACGATTGCACCCGAGTTGAGGAGCTTCTGGATGGCGTCCCCATACGTCGCGAGGTCGCGCTGCTCTAGCTTCGAGTAGGTCAGCCGCGGGTACTTGTCCTGCGGCCCCCAGTTCACGTCGACTAGCGGCCGGATGGCGTAGGTGTTCATCACGTCGGCGATCTGGTTGGCGACGGCCTGCAGCGCCATCAGAAAGAAGCTGCTCTGATCTTCACTCAGCGCATACGAGCCTGTGTCCGTGCTGCCCAGGTTGATGAACTGCGCCAGTATGGACCGCGCGATCATAATGTCGTGGTGGTTAATGCTCTCTAGCACTGATTTCAGGCTCTCAGTCTGGCGGCCCACACCCACCATGCTGAACTCTTCCCAGTTGTGCTTGCCCACCACGTAGCTGCGCTCATGGGCATGCAGCGCCTGAAGTATCTCCGCCGCTTCGGTGTAGTCATCGACGTCGGCTTCTTGGCTGAGCTTCACGTACGGTATGCCCACCCCGTGACGCTCGTTGGCAATGGCGTCGATGCGATAGAAGTTGTCCTTGTAGTACCAGTGCTTGTAGGCCGCGCGAAGGAGCGACATGCCTGTCCAGTTCGCCCCTTCCTTGCGGTTCACGAAGACGAGAAGCTTCTCGATGGGGATATACGGACGGCTGTACTGTCCGCCGCTCCAGACGAGCTGCTCTATGCCCTTCAGACCGCCATCCGGCTCTATATCCCAACGGTGGATGCTCTGCGGCATCCGCGGCGCCAGCTTGCGATAGCGCAGACCCCCATCGCGCCGCTCCCACACCTTCTCAAACACCATGTGCCCGAATGGCAGCATGAGCAGCGCGTGCCGCAGGTAGTCATCCCAGGTGATGGTCATCCCTTCGAGGAGGTTCTGTTCTACCGCCTGAGCGATCTCGATGCTCTTGGCATCGTCGCCACCCGGCTCTACTGCCCACCGCGCCGACCGGATCGGCAGCTCGCATACCCACAGCACGGCCTGCACCTGCGCGTCCGACCGTCGCATCTTGTCGTAGATCGTCAGGCCCGCCTGCCCCTGCAGGTCGCTGTTGTACTCATCGGCGATGACACCGCTGAAGTAGACCGTGCCCGTGCGCCCCAGCTCATTGAGCTTGGGCATCTTCACCTTCGGCTCACTCGGTTCGGCCAAACGAGGCTGCCACGGCCAGCGCATCAGAACGCCCTCCTCATAATGCCGGCCAGAACCGGTTTCCTCGTTTGCGCCGGCAAGCGCCCGGCGTATCCCGCGCTCTGTACCGCTTGCCACGCCAACGCCCGCGCAATCACCGTGTCGTCGTGCATCCCTTCCGGGGCGCTGTACTGCGACCGGCCCGTCACCGGGCTAACCTTGCGCTCATACGCCTCTAGCTCCCCCGTCCACACAGGGTCCGCCTGCCACTGGCACTCCTCGCGCTCGAAGGCGAGGGCAAGCGACTCGATAAGCGGCGGCTTGCTGGAGGCGGTAGTCTCGAAGCCGCGAACGGGCAAACCGGAGCGCTGCAATTCCTCGATGATGGGTTCTCCGATAGAGTTAGACTCGGCCAGGATGGCCGCCACCTGCCAGCGGTCGGCTAGCACCTGTAGGCGCTGACGCTGAACGTGATAGTCGATTTGGTTGAACCGGTCACGCGCCACCTCAGTACGGCAATCGCGGCACACTACTGACAGGCACGTGAAGTCGCTCTGCTTCGCCCAGTCCACGCCCATGACAAGGTGATGCCCCGCGTGCTCGGCGGGCGTCGTCTCCGGTGCGTTCAGGCAAGCGGCGATGTTGCGGAAGACAGTGCCTTCCCCTTCGAGGAACTCTGCCAGGTACTCTTGCCGGAAGATCATCTCCGGCAGATCCCCCCGCGCCTCCTCAATCTCATCGGCATCGATGTAGGGGTTGTCCGAGGTGGGAAACGACCAGGACTTCCATTCACCGCCCTCTAGGCCCCGCTGGTAGCAGCGCCAGAACCAATTGCGGCCCGAGGGCGTGCTGATGAACATGGCCCGCCCCAGCCGGTCCGATAGTGCCGGGCGCAATGCCTCTTGCCATGCCGCCTCGGCAACGTAAGCGCACTCGTCTATCACCACGAAGTCCAGGCCCTCACCACGTAGGCTGTCCGGGTTGTCAGCTGACCGAACCTGCACCGTGCCGCCACCGGGGAATGTGGTCAGCATGTCACCGTCCCGCACCATAGTCCCGGGTATCTGCAAGGCCAGTGATCTAATGAGCCGCCACCCGACGGCGGCCATCTTGTAGGACGGTGCCACCCACCACGCCCGGCCACCGGAAAGCGCTGCCATAATGCACAAGATCGCCCCCAGCCGCGTCTTGCCCCAGCGGCGTCCGCAAGCGACGACCTTGAACCGGGCCGGGTGGTCGGCAATCTCTCGCTGATGGGTATGAAGCGGCGGCAGTACAACCTCAATCGGAGTCCTCCGGCCAGCGCATGACGAGTGGCCCCCCGTCCGCGCCCGTCACTTCCTGGCGCTCGACATAGCCGCGGCTCTTGCCCTGCGTCTTAAGGAAGAAGCACACCGCCCACGCCTCGCCATTGAGCACCGCCCGGTAAAGCGCCGATTCGGCATTGTCCAGCATCGTCTCGCGGGCCTCGGTCAGGACGTCCTTTACCGACGGGTGACGCTCGATGTAGTTGTAGACCGTCTGGCGGCAGACCCCTAGGCGTCTAGCGACAGCGGAGATGTTGCCGTTCATGTCGCGTATGGCGGCAGTGACGGATTCGGCGGTGAGTTTGCTCATGTCAGGAGTTCCTGCCGTATGTGACGGGCAATGGCTCGCATGAATAGAGGCGGCACGCTGTTACCGATGCGCGCGTTCACGTCGTCGTAGGTGCCTACGAACTGATATAGCTGAGGGTAGGAACCAATCTGTTTGAGTTCGCAGGTCGTCAGTAAGCGATACTGACCCGCATCGCTCACCAATATCGGAGAGGCACTATGAGAGTTGTTCCGGAACAGCGTGAAGCATGGCTCGCTGCCGTCATATACCTGGAATCCCCATCCGTTACCCCTAGCGTGGTGCTTGGCTCTATGATTTACTAGGTACTGCTGCCGCTTCTCTGACAGCATCCAGGGTCCGCTATCACTATGCTCCAGCTTGACTCCAGTTGGATTCGCCTGGGCCTTCGGGTGGCTCGGCTCCTTGCCTACGTCCTCTCGCACGCCGATGAAGATGAGCCGCTGCCTGGACTGTGGCACGTGGAAGTACATGGCATTCATGAGCCGCGCTGACACCCTGTAGCCACTGCCTTTGAGTTCCCGCATGGCCTCGGCAAAGACTAGCTTCATCTTGCCTTTGACCATGCCGGATACGTTCTCCATTACGAATACCTTCGGCCTCAGCCCCCGCAACAGCCGCACATACTCCCGGAATAGGCCGTTGCGCGGGTCGTCCAGGTTGCGTTTGCCCGCCGTGCTGAATCCCTGGCAAGGCGGCGAACCATCTAGTACGTCCAGTTGCCCTGGCTCTAGGCCGGCCAGGCTCAGGCATTCCTCCGCTGACAATTTGGCAATGTCGCCGTGATAGACCGGCACGCCGGGGAAGTTGAGCTTGAACGTCTCCACGGCATTGTCGTTCCACTCCACTGCCAGCAGTTCGCGGAACCCCGCCATGCTGTAGCCCAGACTGGAGCCGCCGCACCCGGCGAATAGACTGACCACTGTCGGGGCGTCCGGCTCTCGCGGCGCCAGGTGTTGCTGCCAGGCTGCCTCTAGGATGGCCGGATAGTCTGTGTTAGAATCTGGTTGCCAAGGCGTCTTGCCAAACATCACTTGTGCTACTTTGGCCGCAATAGCGCGCATGAATAGGGGGGGGACTGAATTGCCCATTCGGTTCCATGCGTTGTCGGCATTGCCAGCGAATACATAGGCTGGCGGGAACGAGAAGATGGCAGCCAGCTCTTCTGTGGTTGGCCGATGCTCGTTTCCATCAATGCGCCAGCGCGTGGGTTTCTGAGAATGGTCCTTGCCTATGGTTGGGTGAGGCCGGTTGGCTGTCAGCCATTTGATAGAGTAGCCCGCGCCATAGCTCCTTATGGCAGTTACGGCAGGGTACAGTTTGTTTAGATGCAGTGGCTGACTTGCCGCTTCTGGAAAGCACTCGGTTACTTCGGCCACTTGTGCCCGCATTCGGGACAGGTAACGTATTCGACCTCACCTGCCACTGATTCGTCGTACTCCGGAAACTCCACATTGGGCGGCACAATCCCCGCCTGCTCTGCCAGCCCCGTCAGCATCTCCTGCAATGCCGCGCTGCCCGTGTCCACCTCGCGCAACAGCTCGTCTAGCTTCGCCTTGTCTGCGGCTGCCATTGCGGAGATGGGGTCGAGCGTCGAGAGGATGAGCGCCTCTTCCTCGGGCGACACGTCTACCAGCACATAGGGCACGGGGGTATCGTCACCGCGGCGAAGGGCAAGCATAACGCGGGCGTGTCCGTCTAGGAGTTCACCAGAACGGGCGCTCACGATGACGTTCTGTACCCAGCCAACCTGGTCAAGGACGTCTTCCAGGGCCTCCTGTTGGGCGCGAGGATGCACCCTCCAGTTGAGGTGGTGCGCGATGTATTCTGAAGCGGGCTTCTCCCCGCTGCCTACAATCCTGTTACGCCAAGGCTGCCCCTGCTGTTTCATGCGGGCACCGCCCACCGTTGCGGTAGCGCCCGGTACAGCGCCGACTCGGCATTGTCAATCATCGTCTCGCGTGACTCGGCCAGGAGCGTTTGCAGCGACGGCGACGACTGAATGCGGTTCCATACCGTGCCGCGTGACGTGCCTAGGGCGCGGGCGATAGCCGCCACGTTGCCCTTGGTCGGCTCTATGTGCTGCTCTACATCGGCGTTAGTAATTCGGCGCATGGCTCTTTTCTAGCGTCAATGTGTCAGGCGATGACCGGCTTGGTCACACGGAACCGCGACAGGATAAGCGACCAAAGGAACCCGCCGGCCACCTTGGCGACAAACTGCCCCAGGATGATGGCGGGCATCAGAGCGCCAAAGGCGAGCGTCGGGAACACAAGGGAGTCAGCGGCGGCGCTGAAGACGTTAGAGCCGTTGACTTTTACCAACCACCGACGCTGGTAGAGGAACTGGTAGGCGACGGCGTCCACCATGCCCGCGCACCCAAACGCGACGAGGGAGGCAATGGCAACCTGACCAGCGTTGCGGTTGAGCAACCAGGACAGCAAGGAACCGACACTGATAAGGCCCAACATCTTCAGCCACAGCCCGCGACCGTGCCATGCTTCGTGGAGCTTGTCGCGGCTGGTCAGGTCCAGGCCGATGAACAGAAAGGCGCTGACAATGGCGGAGGCCGAGCCGAACGCGGCCACCGATAGATTTGCCGCGATGATCGCCACCAGGTACAGACCGATGTACAGCATCCTCACTCCTCGTAAGTAGTTGGGGCAGCTATGCTGGCCAGGCCGCCGCTCACCACGGCCACGGCGCTAGGGGAGTCGGCCGTGTTGAGCCTTCATCCAACGCATTTGGTTCCCCATACCGCCCGATAGCGGAGCCACCACGTCCTTCCACACGGCGCGGCATCGCGCCACGTACTCCCGGCCACCGAGACACAACACCTGCTCGCCCGCTATCCCCAGGCGCTCGGCCTGCTCAGCGATGGCCGCCGCCGCGATGGAGCCGGGCATACCCATCTTGAGGTTGTACGGCTCTATTGGGTCGGTGAGGCGCAATAGCCCATACTTCGCCGACAGAATGTAGATGCGCCCCCGGTCGGCAACTGACAAGGCGTAGCGAAGCATGGCCCGGAAGTATGAACCGATGTACATCTGCCACGCCTGGCACGGATGTGCCCGCTTCTTGTATCCACAACTGATGACCACGATCACCTATGCTGCCCCAACACATCCATCGCCCTGCTCGTGTCGCCTACCCCTCCCCTGTCCAGCGAGTGCTCGACAAGGTGGAGCTTTATGCCAGCGTCGGCGTCCCGGAGGTTGATCGGGCTAGCGTCTACAAGGTGCGCCCGCAGGCCTGCGGGCGCACCTTCGTCGCCCGGTATGCGAATCTCGCCATGCAGTTGTCGCAACCACCGCTCCGCCTGCATGTAAGACAAGGCCGATAAGGCACAGACCTTTGCCCGGTCATAGCGGGAACGGTCAGCGAAGTCCTGTGGGTCAAAGCCTAACGAGCGCACTAGCGCCCCGTGTTGCGCCCAAGCGTTCGGGTCGCCAATCGCCAAGACGTGAAAGCGCCCCCGCCCGCTGTCGAATACCGGAACCTGCCCGAACCTGAAGCCGCTACCCCAACTAGAGGAGTCCACGCTGTACCACGGCAGAGCCTTGAGCACCTTCCAGGTAGTCACGCCAAACCCATGAAACACCGCCCGCCCCTCGGCCAGCCGGAAGCACTTCACCAGGTGGGGCATCACGCGGTTTGGGGTTCGCATGTAGGGCACCAGCCCACCGAGCGCGATATAGCGATACTCCTCAGTCAGCGCGGCAAGATCGTCGTAAGCTGACCCCACGTGAAAGGCCGGTATTGGAGCAAGGCCAGCATCCTCAAGCCGCCGCTGGTTTGCCATCGTAGCAGCGTGGTCACCGATTACGTCTAGCGTGGCGTAAGTGCTAATAAGGCCCTGCCACTGCTTGAGCCAAGTGGCGTAGTCACGCCAGTTGATGTCAACGCCCTGGGTGAAGGCGGAGTAGCCGCCGCTGTCGGCGAACACTTCCGGGTAAGGCTCGGTGAAATACTTGGCAAACAACTGGTCAAGCTTGGTGTCCTTGTAGTACCAGTACGACAACAGAACCCGTAACCGCAGGCCCGCCCCCTCAACACCACGCCTGGGCCAGGCGTGGTGTTGAGGGTCACGCTCGGCCAAGTGCATCCGCAGCCCGGTAGCCAACTTCTCTGCCCCCCCCCATCCGCCCGGATAGCTAAGCGCCAAGTACAGACGCATCTACCGCGTCAAGCAGCACGGTGAAAGCCTTGGCTTCGTCTGTCTGGCCCGTTAGCTTCACCAGTTCGCGCCACTTCCTAAACGTCTCCGGACTAACTTGTATCTTGACAACAGGCCAGAAGCCTTGTTCGTTTGGCTCCCCGTACTCGGCTTCTAGCTCGTCCAGGCTGGGCACGGTGTACATCCCATGCTCGCCCGCCAGCCCCGCCAGCATCTCCTGTAGCGCCGTGCTGCCCGTGTCCACTTCGCGCAGCAGGGCGTCTAGCTGCTGCTTGTCCGCGGCTGCCATTGCGGAGATGGGGTCGAGGGCCGCGATGATCTTCGCCTCTTCCTGCTCCGACACGTCTACCGCCACAAACGGCACCGGAGTGTCGTCGCCCTCTCGCAGCGCCAGGGCAATGCGGGCGTGACCGTCTAGCAGGTAGCCGCTGTTGGCGCTCTCGATGACGTTCTGGACCCACCCAACCTCATCAAGCACACCACTGAGGGCGTCCTGTTGGGCCTTGGGATGGATGCGCCAGTTGAGCGGATGGGCCACGAACTCCGAGGCCGGTTTGACGCCTTGGCCCACAATCCGGTTGCGCCATGCCTTTTTCTGGCGTCCAGTCTGTCTAGCCATCACTCCCTCGCCTTACCCCCACGCACCACGTACAGCGCCGCCAATGAGACGAGGATGATGCGGCCTATCTGGCGTGCCGCCTTCACCAGGTCCGGTAGCTGGCTCTTAGGCTTCTCACTCACTGCGTTCTCCCTTGCCCTTCAGCACCGCCACCGCGTCCATCAGTACCTGTGGCAACGGTACCCCGGCCTCACCCAGGTTCTCCGCGACGGAGATGGCTTCAACCGCACAGTACCACATGGCCCCGCCGTCTCTCAGGCTCACCTCCAGCCCGAACACCTGGAAGTCGGCACCTAGCAGGGTCTCGACCTGGGCTATCAGGGCAATGGCGATCCAGGTGCAGACCTTCTTGGTCAGGCCGCGCCATCCGACTTTGCTCGATATCCGGCCCGCTGACCCGGCGGCTGCTATCCCCGAGGCGATGTCGAGGCACTGGAGCACCAACAGTCCTGCCAGCACTGGACTCCATCCCCCTAGCAGAGATAGCGTGACCGCCAGCGCGGTGGCTAATGCGTGCTCCAGTTTGACTGTCATCGTCCGTCTATCCCCGGTCGTATGATTGTGAGTGTGAGAGTCCGGCGAGCGGTGTCTAGAACGCATCACCGGACTCGGCGGCCAGGTTGCGGTACTCCGCTAGACCCACCATGTTGCGCTTGTCCTGGGCAGTTCCCAGGGCAGAGGCTAGGCAGGTTCTATTCCTGTTAGAGTGGGGAGCGAGCACCCGTTACGCAGTTACCCGCTCCCCGTGTGCGGCTGATCTGGTCAGCCGGCGAGGCCCATTAGTAATAGGCGCTATAGGGATCGTTACCCCCATAGCCCATCGAGCGCGCCCTGCGGTATAGAGCTTCCTTCAGGTCTTCGGTCCATCCAATGTCGCCATGACTCGCAAAGTATTCGCGCAGATTCTCGCCCCACCCTGAAGCGATGCTGTCCAGACCTTCCGTGCGGAAGCACCGCTTGCATAACCCCATAGCTATACCTGGATGGCTGGGCCCGGCATATACTTTACATCCGCAGTATTCGCACTCCATGTACTCATCGTCATCCGCATCTCGTGGCTCTGATGCCACCACCTGAGGCTTACACATGTGACAAGTGCCATCTGAGTGCAACCACCAGCCACAGACTTCACATCGTGGCAGAAAACCCAAGGGCACCTCCTAGTCCCCCAAGTCCGTGTTGGTATCGCCTTGAGCGATAGCCACGAATCGTGCGCTGTCATACCACATGCGGTCATGCCAGCGCTGATAGTTGCGCCGATCCTGCTGAGCGAAGTTAGCCATCGCCTTGGCCCATCCCGGCCAAGAACAGAACCCCCCCAAAAGGTCATGTGTCACAGCGCAATCGTGGCAAAGCCAATGAGTGCCAGTGATGTGTTTGCCACATAGGCAGCAATGCAATGCTTTCTCACCTCACCCCGTGATAGTCAGAAAAGCCTCGTTTCCTTTACAACAAAGAAAACTCCTCAGGCTGTTTTCCTGAGGAGTTTCTGGCGGATACGCCAGCTATGGACCCAAACCGTCCCTTCGGCTATGCCCAAGGCTTCGGCCACCTCTCGGCACTTGTAGCCTTGGACTCGAAGTGCGAGAATCTGCTTCTGCCGGGGGCTTAGCTCTGCCACGATGTCCCGGGCTGCTTCCTGGCTCGCCAGGACATCGTCGAAGCTCGGCCCCCGGAGCACGTCATCAATGTAGGTTAGGCTCAGTCGGCGCCTCCCCTGCCAGTGCTAGCGCTTGCCAGAGCCATCCCACCTCCCCCGCTTTCCCACTTGTCCACCACGTCCATCACGGCGTCCACCAGCCGCTCCTCGATCCGTAGCACCCGCTCGTGATTCTCCGCCCGTCGCAACTGCGTCGAGTGTGCGATAACCAGCAGTTGCATCGCCCGTCGTAGGTCTTCCCGACTCACTTGCTTTCTCCCAACGCCTTCTCGATAGCCCGCAGCCTGCGATTGGTGCGCTGCAGTTCGGCGATGACTAGAAGCAGCGTTTCGCGGATAGCCTCCTCAGCATCAATATTGGTCGTCGCCATGTCGACCCCCGCTAACGCCATCCGCATGTTTTCGTATGGCGCCACGTCACTCAGGCTAAACTCAATAACCATCGCTTCCCCTCAACACCTGCTCTATCTCTACCCAGTCACCGGGCCGCCACACACCCGACACAATGCGGCTGCACTGCGACAGCCGCTCCAGCCACTCGACCTGCGCCGGTCGCACCCGGCCCCGATCCGTCTTGAGTTCCGCGAACACCACCACCGGCGGGCGGCACAACACGAGATCTGGGAAACCAGGCGGACAGCGGCGAGAGTCCGGGACGTGGTACCACGACCAGCCTAGCAGCGTCGCCAGCTCGATGATGGCCGCCTGGTGTTGCGCCTCGGTGACGGTCATTCGGCGTCCTCTGGCAGCGGGGGCAGAGGTTGCCAGTGAGTAGCGTAGGACGGCAGGTCGCAGGAGGCCCGCACCTCTACCCACGGCTCGTGACCGTCAATGTGGCACAACACCAGCACCGGACTGTCATCCGCTGGCAGCCGCTCGTCATCCGGCGGCCTCTCCTCCACCGGCACCCACCCCGACGCCGCATTGGGTAGCGGGCACCAGTGCGGAATCTCGGGCCTGTCGTCCTCCAGGTGACGATGGGGCTGCACCGCCAGGCAATAGTCATAGTACTGGCCCCCTTGCGGACACTCATCGCAGGTCCGAATAGCTACCAGCCGCTCACTCACCGCTCGCCTCCTTCGCCCGTCGAAGGGCTTCGATGTAGTTCAGCGCCGCCACGCAGCCGCAACGCTCAAAGTTCACAAACGCCCACCACCGCTGCTCGTTTGTCAGCCCAGCCTCGTCCATCGCCCTCTCTACCATCGCCCACTGCTCCTCATCGTCCGTCGGCACGGCGTAGTCACCCATCACTCACCTCCCCGCCCGCTGGCGGTTACTCCAGTTACGGTTACCAGTTACCAGTTACCACCCCCTAAAGGGGGGTGGTGGTAACTTTGGTTAGTTACCCGAAATACCGGCGGTAAGTTACCGGTAACTCACTGAGCTAGTCCCCATCTGCTATCGGGAAGGTTGATGACCTTGCCCTGGTTCTTGAGGGTAGATAGCGTTTTCTTGATGGTGCCTTCGTTGGCGTTCAGTTCCTCAGCTATTTCCCGGTAGGTCTGAGCGCCACCCCGGAGCTGATCCAGTATCCGGTCCTTGAGCGGCATCTGCTCAGCAAACTCGGCAATATCCCGTACCTCTGCCCGGTTGAAGGTGATTATGACCGGGTCGCCCCGGCTGTCGTTGCGGAAAGCGATCTGGTAGGCGTGGCGCTTCTCCAGCACGCCGTTGTTGTTCTTGGTGTTCACAAACTGCACGGCGATAGTCTGTGCTCCTTCGTCCTTCTTGCCGGTCAGTTCCCAAGCAAGCCGGATGCTGTTGGCATAGTAGACACTGCCAAACATGGCCCCGGCCCCGCGCTTGCCATCGGTGTTCTTGGGCATGTGGTGTACGCCCAGGAGGGGTCGCTTGAAGCTCATCATAGCCCGGCAGGTTGCTAGCGCCGTAGCCGACTCCTCGATAGGCCCGTCGGCGGCGGCACCCAGGGAGTCCACTACCACCATGCCGATGCCCTTGTCATCTAGCTCACGCCGTATGGCTGGCGCGGCATACGTCAGGGGTACCGTCATGCGCCGGTAGTAGATGTCGGGCATCTCCCCGAATCCGGCTCCCACCGCAATGGCCCGCAGGCGCTTGTGCTGGATGACCGGCCCCGCTTCCCAGTCCAGATACATGACCGGCATGGGCCCGCACTTGCGCTTGCCTATTACCTGATCATCACCGGCTACGGTGAGCGCCATCGCCATCGCAAAGAGGCTCTTGCCCGTGCCCCCGTCGGCATAGATCACCGACATGCTACCCGTCTCGGCTTCGATGTATGGCTCCAGTAGCCAGCGCTCGGTGTCTACCACCTCGAAGTCGCGTAGGAGAATGCTAGGCTCACCGCGGCGGTAGGCCCGCTTGGCGAGGAAGCACACCTCCTCTAGCATCGTGCCCCAGGGTAGGGACGGGTCGCTTAGTTTGAGTTCCTTGACCAGACTGGCGCGGGTATTGGAGGCGTTCAGGTTCAGACGAGAGGAGTGAATCAAGGTCGGCGGGTCGGCCAACGTGTCACCAATCAGCAGTTCAGCATAGAGGTCTCCGCGAGTCTCATAGAAGTAGTCGAGTTCCACCTGTACATGGATACCGGGCCAGGTGAAAACATAGGCGTCCCCCCGACGCGCCATGTCCGGGGCGGCTGTCATGATCTTCATAGCGTCACTTGGCTCCGTGATCTTTGAATTGCTATCTCCCTCCCCTTTAGGAGTTCTTCGGCCTCTCGCAGCTTGTCCCGTGCATGTGCCAACCTGACGATGTGACCTGCTAGTGCCGCCGCAACCTGATCAGGCGTAGCCTCATACAGCGAGGCATCCGCGCCCTGTAGGCGTAGCCGCGCCCAGCGGTCTAGCACCTCATCGGCGGCTCCGTTGTACTCAGTGAGAACATAGAGCCGATACGCCGGATTGGGCGATCCTTCCCACATTGCCCGTGCTTTCCTCCCCCGGATATGCCACGACTCTAGACCGACACGCGCCGCGCCCTGTCGTGTCAGGTCAGGGTAGAAGTACAGCAGGCCACACAGCAGTGTCTCCACTCGGTGGTCGGCGAGGCGTGTCCGGGCACGACGTAGCGGGATAGGCTGAGGCTCGCCTGTCAGGTGTTCGTAAAGTGAGTGACCGTGCGTAGAGAGCCACACCCCCGCCAGCGTCGCCATCCCCTACCCCTCCCTCAGCCGCTCTGCCGCCGCGCCCGTGGCGTAGCGCAGTTCGACGTTGGTGAGCGCCCGTGCGATGGCGGGGACGTGGCGGGCCACCGCCTGCCACCCGTGGCGATTGCCCAGCGCTTTGTAGGCATTGAGTCGAGCATCGCAGTTGTTGCGCTGGCGGCCATTCCGGTACCACTCCCTACAGTCCTGCTCGAATCGCTCTAGAATGTCGCTCATCACTCCCCCCTGATAACGCGACAGGACGCACCTGGCCTGGTTGCTAACTGCGATGACAACTGCGGTGCTAACGGTGTTGGGTGCGTCCTGTCTGCGGTGGTGCTTTGTTAGTCGGTGGTGCGGCGGCCCTTTGGACTGATTCGCTCTTCTAGTTGCGCTATGCGGCGTCGCAGTGCCACCTCTGTGGCCGCCAAGTCCTCAACTTGTTGGGCGCGTTCCTCGGCTAGCCGCTGCTGTAGCTGCACCTCTGGCCTCAGCCGCGCCATCTCGGCCAGGAGCCGGGGCATGGCAGTACGGGCGGCGGCGATGAATGCGTAGTCAGGGCTGTACTGGTGTCCGAACTCGTCTACCGGCGCGTCGTTCGGGGCATCGCACTCCTCAGAGACAATCACCCAGTACCCCTCACTGTGCGGGGCATGTATCTCGAAGTGCTGCCCGTCGTACTCCCACGGCCCCGGCGTCGCCGCTTCGCATATCTCCGAGAGGCGGCTTAGCTCGGCGTCTGTCATCCGCTCAGAATGGCACATCGTCTGACTCCTCTACCCTCGGCACGTCGCTCAGGCTGTCCCCCTCGCCGCGCCCGCCCAGGAAGCGCACCGTGCGGGCGCGTAGATCAAGGCTGGCACGGGCCTCGCCGGTGTCACGGTGGAGGTAGGCGCGGGCGTCAACCTCACCCTCCACCAGCACCATCCGGCCCTTGGCGAGGTAGCGGGCGCACGGCTCGGCCTGGTTGCCGAACACGCTCACCCGTAGCCTTGTTGTCTTTTCTTGCGGGTTCCCCTCTCGGTCCGTCCAGCGCTGGTTCACGGCTAGCGGAAAGCCGCAGACGGGCGTGTTGTCTTTGGTGTAGCGCAGCTCAGGGGCGGCACCGAGCCGCCCCACCGCGATGGTCGTGATGTAGCTCACTCCGTCGCCTCCTCTACCGGCTCGATCCGTCCCCACTCCATATCGCTGTAGGTGCCGATATCCACGCCCAGTCGCTTCGCTGCTGCCGACATGCCCTCGCGGCGTGCGATCCGGGCTGCCCTCATGGCCTTACCCCGAGCACGTCGCTCGGGGTATCCGTCGTCTACTTCACCAGTGCCCTTGCAGATGTGGCAGGGCACTTCTACGTAGCGGAAGCCGGGACAGGCCCAGCCGCCCATTACTTTGCGCCCCTCGCATACTGGACAGATCACTCAGTCGCCTCCTTCGTCGTCGCCTTGCGGGCCAGGTCGCCCATGTCCGCTAGGCACTGGTCCGGGTCGTTGCGGTAGTCATCGCGGACCAGCCGGAACGCCTCGCGCACCTGATCCTGCGTGTAGCCCTTCGCTGTCCAGTAGGTCCGGCAGGCTTCAAATAGTGCCTTAGGCAGCTCGGATTGCGTGAAGCCCTTAGCTACTGCCTTCCAGTCCACTTCCGCAGTCGGGGGGCGGGTGGCCTCGCCATTGCCGCCCCCAGACTGGGAGGAGGGATGAGATGTGGTCTCGGTAGTGGTGTACTGGCCCTCTACCACGTCACCGCTTGGCGCGTCGTGGCTGGCCTGGGCCATTTCCTCAGTGGTGTACAGGCCGCTCAGTTCCATCGGAAACGCCTTGCGGAGGGCCAGGGATTCGGCGCACTTTGCCAACATGAGGTCCGGCATCTTGGCCCACAGCGGTGTCGGGTTACCGTCCCGGTTGGTCTGCACGTAGCTGTCATACTTAGCGACAGCCCATAGCGGCTCTTGGAAGCCACGCTTCAGGACCGCCACCTTAGCAGCGGCTGGCGGCTCCTTCGCCAGCCACACGTCCACCCACTGCCCGTCACGCCCACACCAGAACGGCCCCAGTTGTCCGGCATAGTTGCCGGTGCGCTCTGCCACCAACCGGAAGCCGTCAATGCTGACCTGCACGGCCATGACCTCGCGCTTCTCCCGGCTGTCCCACCGCTTGATGGCGTATATCTGCCGGGAAAACGGGTCTAGGCCGGTCCGGTTAGCCTGCTGGATGAACAGGCTCAGTTCGTCGTCGGTTGACCCCTTGCAGATCGTCCTCTTGATCAGTTCCATCTGCTCGCGGGTGAGCTGCGACTGCTGTTGCGTTGTTAGCGCTCGTTCCTCTGCCATCACTCCCTCCTGTCCATCTCTCGCTCAGCCAGCGCCTCACTGACCTGCGCGTCGCTGAGCCAGCGTCGGGCGCAATCCTCGCAGATGCCGCTAGTCTCGCCCTCGACGCCCTGCCCGTCTTTGGTGCCAAGGTAGCGCCCGCACCACGCACAACGGATGGTCACGCCAGCACCGCCTCGGCGCTTATCTCGACCGGCGTCACCGGTCTGCCCGCCGCTCGGTTGCACCATGCTCTGGTCATGGCCTGCGTCAATTCCCGGCTGGCGTATGCCTGAGCACGGAGCCGCAGCCACTCAGTGTTCGTGATCTTGCCGTCGGCCTCGACCTCTAGGATCGTGTCCCAGAGCGCGTCCTCGATTGCCGCATCGTCCTCGCACATCTCGCGTAGGTAGCGCTCGTCCTGGCTCAGCAGATTCGCCATCTCCCCTCCTCAGTGCCGCGTAGCACAGGGCGCCAGCCGCCGGGTCGAGCCACAGCCCACACCAGACCGCCAGCGCCCTGTCGTTCGTCACGCTAACTCCACCTGCCCTAGCGTCACGTCCTCAATGTCCGTGACCCAACCGAGTTCCCGCTTGTGCCGCTTGAGCGCTTGCTCGACCGCCTTGGACACATCGTATGCCGTGTCCGCGGCGTCGCTGCGACCGCACTCGACGCGTACCCACACATGGAGTTCGACGATGTGTTCCTCTTCGGGCTCCTCTGGCGCCATCGGCGGCTCAGCCAGCTTCCAGGCGTCGTATCCGGGCAGTGAGATCATGCTGTCACCTCCACTCGCTCTGCCGACCGGGCTATGCCCTCACGGGCCGCCGCTACCATGTCGGCGCTCTCGATCCCGCGCACCCGCAACTCCGCGGTGAAGGCTGTAATCAGCCGCGCCCACGAATCGGGTACCGGGTCCGGGCAGACCATCCACAACCTGCGGTAGATTCCCAGTAGCTCTCGCTCACTAGCCATCACATTCCCTCCTGCCGTCAGTGCTAATCCGCTCAGTCCTGGGGCCGTGGTCATTTAGCGATTCTGTGTCCGGTGTGCCCTTCACCGCGGGTCCCCCGACCTCCGGTGATGGAGCTACTTACCCACAGCCCCAGGGTCTCAGTTGATTAGCCCACCCCGATAGCCACCTCCACCAGTAGCGCCTCCCCTTGGTCTGAGTCGGCCATCATCCCCCAGTCATCCATGTTGTCTGGGTCCAACTCCGGGGGGTCGGGCATAGAACACTCCAACCTCTCCGGGCAGTTAGCACAGTCACCGCGCATCTCGTCACAGACGCTCGGCTCGGGCGGCTCAGGCGGGG
>FZPS01000088.1_pt81 | contig 17407 bp, 19 predicted proteins | sample 1817821 | NCBI WGS metagenome assembly FZPS01 (sample SAMEA104158645, study PRJEB21678) | metagenome | place: Germany | collected 2015-04-21
GAGCTGTTTTGCAGCCGCCTCCAGCGCCCTGATGACATCGGTGCCGCTCCCGGTATCGCCGGCCTCTGACGCAGCCTGCATCAGGACAGCCTTCTGGTCTGTTGTCATATGCATCATATCGACGCTGTCGCCGAACTTTGAAAACTGGATCAGTGAACCTTCAGGCAATGCGGCGAAGAATTCATGGAACGATGTCATGACACCGTCCCTGTAGCTATCCATGGAACCCGAGTCGTCTATCATTACGCCGACGACCGGCTGTTCCGATTTTATATCTGCGGTCGCTTCCGGCCTTTTATATGTAATGACGAATTCGTTGCCGAATTTTCCCGCAACGGCCGCAAATGCCTGGTCGAGGCCGGCTTCGTCGTTGGCTGAGAAATATGCGCCTTTGCCGTTGGCCATGCTCATCGCGATCAGGGCCTGCGGATCGTGTCCCTCGCCGAAACCGATCGTCAGCACGGTGGTTTCGCTATCCGATATTTTGGAGACTACCTGGTCGCGGGTCAGGTCGGAGCCCTTGCCCTGGCCTTTCAGTTCCCGGGAATCCGCGCCATCAGCGAACACCACCAGGAAGTTGTTCTCGCCTTCGCCCAGAAGTTCGAGTCCCCTTGCCGCGGCATCGTACAGCGCAGTGCCGCCGTTGGCCTTCAGTTTGTCCAGGTTCTTTAGAACAGCTTCTTTCCCCGTTTCCTTATATGTGGTTATGTTTGACTCGAACGAGATCAGGCTGATGTTCGTTTTTTCCGGCAGGCCTTCCACGAACCTTTTGGCGGCCTCAATGGTAGGACGCATGAACTTGCCCATGGAGCCCGAGGTATCTATGACAAGAACGACGTTGACCGGAGCGGCCTGCCGTTTTATATCGAGTATTTCTTCTTTTCAGGAAACACATCGCGCTTGAAAGGGTCATTTATCAGGATGGACACTTCAGCAGTGTCTCCCTTATCCACATTGTCATGTATCGTGATCGAACCCTGGTTCGTTTCAAAATCCCCAAAAATAGACTCAAAAGATGCATATGTTGATTTGAACTCCTCCGGCAGCACTACTTCCGTCAGCTCGCCGCTGCTTACCGGCACCATGCGGATACCTCCCGCTCCGCCGCCCGGAAGGGCTGCCTTGATATTGTAGTATCCGGCGGGGAGTTGGAATACTGTATTTCCTTCGCTGTCGATAATTCCGCTGATTTCATCATCAGTGTGATAAGTTTTGCTGTAATACCTTAATTCTCCCAGGGCGGACTGCAGTGTCACGGTTGCACTGCCCGGCGCTCCGATGACACGAAGGCTGCCCGGCTGCCCGCCGATGTCGGCCGGTATGATGGATCCGGTCTTTTCAAGCCTGATGGAGACAGATTCGGGAGTATGGTGGTCTGTGTCGAATGTGACGCACCAAAGCAGCATTTCGTCTGTCTGTGGGATGTCGTTGAGCGCATATCGGCGGCAGACTCCTGCTTCGATACCTTTACGGTACTCGAAAATGCGTTCATAGCTGCCGATCCTCTTGCGCTGAAAAGCCTCTATTGTCGCCTCGGCTGCATCGGTGCCCGCTATTTCGATGAAGGCTGTTATGAAATCTTCTTTTCCGGCTTTTGTAAAGAAGTAATACCGGTTATCATCGTTCATGTCCGACGGCTTGAGCGTTAAGGTTTTCCCCGGCTGAACTGCTTCCTGTTTTACAACTGTAATGTCTGCTTCGGGGTATTCCAGGTCATCCCATATCGCTGTCGCCCACCATACCTGATTGTCTTTCTCCAGCCTGAAGGTGATCCGGTCGTCCGTGTTGCCGTACAGCGTCGCCCCGATTTCTTTTGCGTACCAGCGTATGTAGTTGGTGGTCAGGTTTTCATCTTCGATTACCAGTTCCCATCTTTCGCCGTATATATGCTGTGTGACCTCAGTCACTCCATCGAGCCATTTCATTTCAACAAAACTGTCATTTAGCGGCTCGTGATCTGTATCATAGTAAAGGCTCCTGGAACCCAGCGGGTTTATCAGCGGCACCGGCATATTGCCCCAGTCGTCAGGGTCTCCTGTCTCAAGCAGCTGGAAATCCTTCCCCGGCGTGCCGATGGGATCCTTTGCAGCCTCCAGGAATCCGTCCAGGTTTGGCGGCTCGGCTGCAGAAAGTAACAGGTGGCCTGCCGGCAGCGTACCGGTGCCGCCTGGCTGTGTCCCGCCAGGACCTGATTGGCCTTGTGATGTTTCGGACAGCGGATCCTCTTTCTTTTCCTTTCGTTTCAGTGAGCAACCTGCAAAGAGCGACAGAATGAATGTAAAGATCAATATGAACGAAATTATTCTCCTGACCGGCATCAAGATCCTCCTTATTATTCCGGATGGCATTTTCCGGACTTTGTGAATTTAGCAGGAACTTTCATTGCATTTTTACTGACTGTATTGAATGGTATCATAATAACTGGATATAAAGGGGAGTATTTTTCACGATTCAAGGGGTGATTAGGGGTGATTTTTGTTTTGTTTTTGCTTTTTGTGGATAAAATATACCGAATGAGTTTGTCCCGTGGACACGCGATCACATGGGTGGTATAATATGGAATGGAATATTGAGACAGGTTTGACATGCCAACGATCAGGCAGTGTACGATCCTGATTGGACAGGCTTTATGATATAAAACCCAGTATGGATGATGAAAGGAGTATGTTCTATGAAACAGTATCTGGAAATCGAAAGCGTTTTTGGGCGTGAAATAATCGATTCAAGGGGCAATCCTACTGTCGAAGTGGAGGTCATAGCCGAGGGCGGATTCGTGGGGCGCGCAGCAGTGCCATCAGGAGCATCCACAGGTGCTTTTGAAGCGGTGGAGCTCAGGGACGGCGACAAGGGGAGATACCTTGGCAAGGGCGTGCTGAATGCAGTTGCAAATGTAAATGAGATAATAGCTCCCGAGATCGAAGGAATGAATGTGTTCGATCAGGTAGCCGTGGACAGAAAAATGATTGCACTGGACGGTACCTATAACAAAGGGAAGCTCGGTGCAAATGCGATCCTAGGGGTTTCACTGGCAGTAGCAAAGGCTGCTGCGGAGGCTCTTGGTCTGAGCCTTTATCAGTATATCGGCGGTGTGAATGCAAAAACGCTTCCGGTGCCGATGATGAATATCATAAATGGCGGCAAGCACGCAGATAACAGTGTCAACATACAGGAATTCATGATAATGCCCGTTGGAGCGGATTGCTTCAAAAATGCACTGATGATGTGTGCTGAAGTGTTCCACAACCTGAAGAAAGTACTGAGCGACAAGGGATATTCGACTGCCGTCGGTGATGAGGGAGGTTTTGCGCCTGACCTCAAAAATGACGAGGAGGCGATCAAAGTAATCCTTGAAGCAGTGGAGAAGGCGGGCTACAGACCGGGTGACGACTTCAGGATAGCCATAGATGCTGCAGCCACTGAAATGTATAAGGAGGACGGCACATATCACTTCTGGAAAACGGGTATCACGAAGACCCGCGAAGAAATGGTGGATTTCTGGGCTGAGCTTGCGGAGAAATATCCGATCATATCACTGGAAGACGGGGTATCCGAAGACGACTGGGAAGGCTGGAAGCTTCTGACTGAGCGGCTTGGCGACAAGATCCAGTTGGTAGGCGATGACCTGTTTGTAACCAACACAGACCGACTTAAGAAAGGGATCGAAATGGGAGTTGCCAATTCCATACTGATAAAAGTAAATCAGATCGGCACACTCACCGAAACGCTGGATGCGATCCAGATGGCCAACAGGGCAGGTTACACTGCAGTGACCTCTCACAGATCCGGAGAGACTGAGGATACGACCATCGCCGATATCGCGGTGGCGGTCAATTCCGGCCAGATCAAGACAGGCGCTCCGTCACGTACTGACAGGGTCGCCAAGTACAATCAGCTGCTCAGGATCGAAGAGGAGCTTGGTGCAGCTGCGATCTATCCCGGACTGGACGCATGGTTCAACCTGAAGAATAAATAGATCTTTTGCTTGTTTTTTCACAGGATATATGGTACAATCTGTTTTGTTGATTTTTCAGGAGGTGTTTGATTTTGAATGCGGGCCAGATAATAGTAACGATTTTGCATATAATCTTCTCGATCTCCATGGTCGTGGTAGTGCTTCTCCAGTCTGCCAAGTCAGCTGGTCTTTCGGGATCTATCGCGGGGGGAGCTGAGACGTTTTTCGGAAAGAACAAAGGCAGGACGCTGGATGCTTTACTGAGCAAATACACGTCCGTTGTTGCGGTCGCATTTCTTATCACATCGGTGATTTTGTTCCTTATCCTGTGAGAGAAGATATAAAAGACTGTGCAGAAATGCATGGTCTTTTTTGTATTGCCTTGGTGCCTGATGTAACCGACCGGCCACATGCAGTGCTGAGCAGGATAAAGTTGCGGACAGGGATCAGGCATGGATCCGTATATACAGCAGGGATCACGGGGGCTTGTGCCCTCGTTTTTGTTTAAAAATGACTTATACAGGGATAATATTAAGGATCGGATCAAAACAGACATCCGGTTGCAGGACGCATGCGCAGTCCTGTCAGAGACAGGAGGATTTTAATGGATATATTGCAGGAACGCAAGGATAAAATCGTTGCTTTTATGAAAGAGGCAGCATATAAGCCCCTCAAGCTCAGTGAGCTTGCAGTGGTACTGGACGTGCCCCGCGAGGACAGGGGCAAATTGGCTGAGATACTGGAATCGCTTGAGCAGGAAGGCTTGATATACAAGACGAAAAAGGAAAGATACGGGATACCCGGAAAAATGAATCTTGTTGTGGGCCGTATCCAGCGGAATGAACGCGGATACGGATTTCTGATACCAGATGACGTGGATGCCCCGGATATTTTCGTGCCTGCAGACGGAATGTCGGGCGCGATGCACAATGATAAGGCCATAGTCCGCATAACCTCGAAGGAGATAAACGGCAAAAGGGCTGAGGGCGAGGTCATAAAGATACTTGAGCGTGCCGTCACCAAAGTCGTTGGCACTTTTGAAAACAGCAGGTATTTTGGTTTTGTGGTGCCGGACGACAGAAAAGTACCCGGGGATGTATTCATACCCAAAGACGAGATAAACGGAGCCAAACCGGGTCAGAAGGTAGTGGCACATATAGTGAAATGGCCTGATGCAAGGCGCAACGCTGAAGGAAAAATAACAGAGATCATCGGAGACAGCAGGGACACGGGAGTCGATATATTATCGATAATGAAAATGTATGATCTGACCGAATCGTTTCCTGACGATGTTATGGCACAGGTCGACAGCATACCTGATACTGTAAGCGCAGATATGATGAAGGGGAGGAAGGACCTGAGAGATCTCAGGGTCATCACCATCGACGGTGAGGATGCGAAGGATCTCGATGATGCCATATCCATAGAAGTGCTTCCTGACGGATGCTACAGGCTTGGCGTGCATATAGCTGATGTCAGCTTCTATGTCACTGAGGGTTCACCACTGGACAGGGAAGCCCTGAAAAGAGGCACCAGCGTTTACCTTGTGGACAGAGTGATACCTATGCTGCCCCGCAAGCTGTCCAATGGAGTATGCAGCCTGAATCCCGGTGAGGACAGGCTGGCATTCACAGTCATGATGGATATCGATGCCAAAGGGAAGGTATTGAAGCACAACATTTTTGAAAGTGTGATCAGATCGTCGGAAAGAATGACATATACCGATGTATACAAGATCCTTGAAACAGAGGACAGGGAACTCATGGAACGGTACGCTCATCTGACGGATGACTTCAGAAACATGAAGAATCTGGCACTGACACTGCGCCGCAGAAGAATGGACAGGGGAGCCATGGATTTCAATTTCGATGAGGCGAAGGTGATCCTGGATGAAAAGGGCAGACCAGTGGATGTAAGGCGCCATGAGATCACTGTTGCCAACAGGATAATAGAGGAATTCATGCTGGTGTGCAATGAAACGGTTGCCGAGCATTTCCACTGGACAGGCATGCCTTTTGTGTTCAGGATACACGAAGAACCCGACACCGAGAAAATAATGGCGTTTGCAGAGTTTGCCAGGAACCTGGGATACCCGCTGAAAGGTCTGCACAATATACATCCGGGTGCGCTGCAGGATGTACTTGAAAGGGTGAAGGGCAAAAGGGAAGAGCTGATTGTCAGTACAGTGATGCTGAGATCTATGGCAAAGGCCAGGTACAGCCATCAGAGCATAGGGCACTTCGGCCTGGCAGCCAGGTACTACTGTCATTTCACAGCACCCATCAGGAGATATCCGGACCTGATAATACACAGACTGATAAAGGAAGAGCTCAAAGGTGCTCTTTCAGAGGAGCGGGAGCAGCATCTGACGGAATGGCTTCCTGAAGTCGCACGGAGATGCTCTGAGCGAGAGCGGGCTGCAGATGAAGCAGAGCGCGAAACTGAAGATCTGAAAAAGGTCGAGTATATGAAGGAGAGAGTAGGCGAAGTCTTTGACGGCATAATATCCAATGTGACCTCGTTTGGTATGTTCGTCGGGCTTGAAAACACCATAGAAGGTCTTGTAAGGATCAGCGATATGTATGATGATTATTATATATATGATGACAAACGCTATATGCTCATAGGTGAACGTACCGGCAAATGCTACCGGATAGGGGATCCTGTCCGCGTACTTGTGGCGAGGGCCGACGTGGAGGCCAGGCAGATCGACTTTGTCATCGAAGATCATGTAAAGGGAGGATCAGATGTATCTCGTAAGCGCTTGTCTCATAGGAATAAACACCAGGTATGATGGAGGATGTTTTTGCCATGAAGCTCTCAGGAAGCTTGCCCTGGAGGGGAAGGTTATCCCTGTCTGCCCGGAACAGCTCGGCGGATGTCCGACGCCGCGGGATCCCTGTGAGATATCGGGCGGAAGCGGCAGCGATGTACTGGATGGCAGGGGCATCGTAGTGAGCAAAAGCGGGGCGGACATGACCGCGGAATATATAAAGGGCGCTGAGGAAACATTGAAGCTGGCAAAGGCCTGCGGAGTGAAGAAGGCTATATTGAAAGCGAAAAGCCCGTCCTGCGGATCGGGACTGATCTATGACGGCACATTCAGCAGGAGGGCAATGCCGGGAAATGGAGTGACTGCTGAGCTGCTTATACGCAACGGGATCGAAGTATACAGCGAAGAAACGGCAGGGGATGTCCTGTAACAACAAAACCCGGTATGCAATACCGGGCTTCAGTCTATCAAACCATGAATGGCCTGATCTCGTTGCAGAAGTCTTCACAGTCGTCAGAGTGCACTTCCACCCTGATCGGCTTGTTGAAATCGAGGCTGAATATTCCCATTATCGATTTTGCATCGACAACATAACGTCCTGATGTAAGGTCGATATCAAAATCGTATTTATTGGCTATATTCACAAAATCCTTGACATCGTTGATTGTTTTGAGCATGATATCAAATGCTTTCACGGCACCGCCTCCTTTACTTCAATTGCTGATATGTATATAGTATGTATACAGGGTCATATAAATGATATCCTGTATTTGCCAATAAGTCAATTACGAGAATATTAAAAATGCATAACTGCTGAATCAAACTGGAGGAATCGTGAAGAGAGTTGCCTTTTACACACTTGGTTGCAAAGTGAATCAATATGAAACTGAAGCAATGGCTGAGGCATTTGAAAGGGCGGGTTACACACCGGTCGATTTCGAGGAGGCCGCGGATGTATATGTCATCAATACATGCACTGTCACCAGCCTCAGCTCAAGGAAATCACGCCAGGCGATACGAAGAGCAAGGCAGAAGAACAGCAAAGCAGTCGTAGCCGCTGTCGGGTGCTATCCACAGACCTCGAAGGAGGAAGTGGAGAGCATGCAGGAGGTCGACATAATAGTGGGGACTGCTGAGCGTCAAAGGCTGCCTGCCTATGTGGAGGAAATCCTGAAGGGAAAGGAAAGGATATCTGCAGTCGGCGATATTATGAAGGAGCGTTCCTTCGGGGATCTCAGGATAGAAAGATACAAAAGCAGGACCCGTGCGTTCATGAAAATACAGGATGGCTGCAGTCAGTTTTGCTCATACTGCATAATTCCTTATGCCAGGGGGCCTATACGCAGCAGGCCCCATGAAGAAGTCCTCAGAGAAGTGCATAAGCTGGTAGAGGCAGGCTTTAAGGAGATCGTACTTACAGGTATCCATATAGCATCCTATGGAAAGGACCAGGGACAAATCAGGCTGTCGGATCTGATCAGGATGATCCATGACGTCGAAGGGATCAGGAGGATCAGGCTGGGGTCTGTTGAACCTACGATGATCACCGATGAATTCACTGCCGAAGCGGCCCGGCTCGAAAAGCTCTCCCCTCATTACCATATCTCGCTGCAGAGCGGCTGCGATGAGACTCTGGCGAGAATGAACAGGAAATATACTACTGCCGATTATGAGAAGTCAGTGGAACTGCTGAGGGAAAGGATACCGGATGTGGCTGTCACGACGGATGTGATGGTGGGTTTCCCGGGAGAGACCGAGAAAGAGTTTGAAACGACTTACAGATTCCTGGAGAAGATCCGCTTTGCAAAGATGCATGTGTTCAAATATTCGCCGAGAAAGGGGACTCCTGCTGCCCGTTATGAGAATCAGGTGGACGGCGGGACCAAAGAGGAAAGAAGCGCAAGGCTCATTGAGTTGTCAGACAGGTGCCAGATGGAGTTCAACAGAAGCTTCATCGGCCGGGCGATGCCTGTATTGTATGAACAGGAGAGCAAAAACATGAAGGGCTGGTATGAAGGTCTTACACCAAACTACATAAGAGTTTTGACAAGAGGGAATGCTGACATTGTGGGAAATATTATGCCGACACAACTGCTGGAGGCTGAAAAGGACTTCATTTTCGGCGATATATGATGTTTTGCGGGCAGACATCTTGCATATAATTTCCGTATGTTATAATATAATAGTGTCCACGCGAAACGTGTGTTTTGCATAAACCGGGTACATGCCGGGCATTGCATGATGGCAGGGGAGTGTTGATTATGGCAGGAAGCGAAACTATGATGTTCAAAATGGACAAGGACAAGGAGAATGAAGCACGGGACATACTGTTCACGGTCTATAAAGCCCTGAACGAAAAAGGTTATAATCCTATCAACCAGCTCGTTGGCTATATTCTTTCGGGAGATCCTACATATATCACCAATCATCTGAATGCCCGGAGCGTTGTACGACGGCTTGAAAGGGATGAACTGCTTGAAGAGATCGTGCGGTTCTACCTGGAAAACAAGAAATGACCAGTGCCCCGACCAGTTCGGGGCTGTTTTTTCGTATCGGAGCTTTATGCGATGAGGGTACAGCAGTCTGGGCAGATGAAATCAAGAGATATCATGATGCGGACAGAAAGAGGCATTTATGGAATACATTCAATTGGGGCAAACGGGACTGAAGGTTTCAAGGTTGTGTTTTGGAGCACTGGTTATCGGTCCTCTCCAAAAAAACATGACAGTGAAGGAAGGGGCAGCGGTCATCAGGGCAGCCCTGGAAAAAGGGGTAAATTTCATTGATACTGCCGAGCTTTATGGCACCTATGAGCATATCCGGGAAGCATTGCGCGGATTTGGAGGAAGGGCGGTTGTTGCGACCAAGTCCTATGCATACACTGCCGGGGATGCAGCCCGGAGCGTTGAGAAAGCCAGACAGACGCTTGACATGGATGTGCTGGATATATTCATGCTCCATGAACAGGAGACGAGACTTACGCTCAAAGGACACCGTGAAGCACTGGAATATTATCTGAACGAGCGGGAGAAGGGCAGGATACAGGCGGTTGGAGTATCGACCCACAATATCGAAGTTGTAAGGGCTGTATGTGAAATGCCGGAGATAGATGTCGTGCACCCGCTTGTGAATATATCGGGGATCGGCATAGGTGACGGCACCCTGGGAGAAATGCTGGATGCTGTCAAAGCAGCATATGAGTGCGGAAAAGGTATCTACAGCATGAAGCCATTGGGAGGCGGCAACCTTTTGAAGTCATATGATGAATGTATGGATTTTGTGCTCGGCCTGCCTTATGTCCATTCCATTGCTATTGGCATGCAAAGTGCGGAGGAAGTGGAGATGAATGTCCTGAAGTTCGAAGGACGCGAGATACCTGAAAGTCTGAGAAAGGCAGCCGCCTCCGGAATGAAACGGCTTCACATAGATTTCTGGTGTGCAGGCTGCGGCAAATGTGTGAAGAGATGTAATCAGGGAGCACTTACGATCATTGAGGGGAAGGCAGCAGCAGATCCTGAAAAGTGTGTTCTGTGCGGTTACTGTTCAAGCGCATGTCCGGAGTTTGCCATTAAGATCTGCTGAGGAGCCTTTCAGATCCGCAGCTCTGCAATATGGATTATCCGGAGCAGACAGGAGGCCATTTATGAGAATAATGGGTATAGATTTTGGAGACAGTAGAATCGGTATTGCTGTGAGTGATCCGCTGGGCTGGACGGCACAGGGTCTGGACACGATAGTGCGCAAGGGTCCTGTGGAGAAGGCTGCAGAGGAGATCAGACAGTTGGCCGAGCAGTACGAAGTCGGTAAAATCGTCATAGGTCTGCCCAGGAACATGAACGGGACTATCGGCCCCAGTGCAGGGAAGGCCATCGAATTCGGGGAGCTTCTTGCCCGGGTCACAGGACTTGAGGTTGTGAAGTGGGACGAGCGGCTTACGACAGTAGCAGCCAACCGTGTCATGCATGAGGTCGGTATGAAGACTTCGAAAAAGAAAAAATCAGTGGATAAGATTGCTGCAGTCTTCATATTGCAGGGATATCTTGACAGCATGAGAAAATAAGGGTATTGTAATATGGTATGCTGTGTATGAAAGGATGGGATAGCCATGGATGCAGAAAGAGATGATATAGTCGTTTTGGTTGACGAGAACGGTGAAGAAATCGAATTTGAACATATCGATACCATCGAAATGAACGGAAACGAATATGTGGTGCTGATTCCGCTCGAGGAAGACATTGACGATGATCAGGAAGATGAAGAAGTCATCATCCTCAAGATCGAGCATGGCGAAGACGGCGACGACACTTTCGTAACGATAGAAGATGACGACGAGCTCGAAGAAGTGTTCAATGAATTCCAGGCACGTTTGGAAGAAGAGTTTGAAGCTGAGGAGGATTAAAGTTTCCCCGGGCTTTTGGCTCATGACGGGTCAGCGCTGGATCACACTGACGACAGAGAATAAGAGATCAAAATAAAGAGCCATGGTTCAGGACCATGACTCTTTATTTGTCCTTGTCTTTTTTCAAAAGCAGCCGTTGTTGTTCAAATATGAATTTTATAAGAGCATTCTGATCTTTATTGGAGATTTCGATAAAATTCACGCCCAATTCGTAGCTTCTGCCTTTTCTGACATCGATCATCTCTTTTCTGACGATCACTCCTTTGGCATTGATTAGCGTACCGTCGGTAAGCTTCAGTTCAACCAGGATCGATGTGTTTTTCGGAAAGTCCGTTTCTGTCACGATACAGGCGCCTGAGCCGCTTATGTTTTTGGTATAAGCCAACGCAGGCTCTGGTTTTTCTGTTCCCTCCGGAACATCATTTTCCTCTGCCGACCGGATCGTTGCATCCAATACTATTTCCAGCCTGTAGTGCATCCTCCGCTGGATTTTTGAAATCTCCATGTCAGGCCTTATGATCAAAACAGCGACTTTTCCCCTGTACTCTCTGGAAACGACCTCTGCTGTGAAACCGAGCAGTCCCTGGATCTGATGGATAAAGGTGAGACGGAGCGTAATCCCGTCCGGCACAAAAATCACTCTGGAGCCGGAAATCGGCGCAGAAATGACCATCATCCCATCATCCTGATGCTCCAGGAGCTGGCTGATGAATAAATTCCCGATCCTTTCTCCGTTATTGTTCAGCATTTCCAGTTCCAGCCTGGTCCCTATCGATATATCTTGAGGTGTCATTGGCATTTCTCCTGTGGATCCGCAAAGGGTGATGTTCTGTCAGCGACTGTTGTCTGGGTCATATTTCTTTATATCCCTATTTTTATTATACTTATATTGGGTATGAAGTCCAAGTGCTTATTTGGACTTCCTGCTGTTCCTCAAAAATTTCGTGCTGCAAAATATGATTTCTGAGAGGATTTGAGCTCATGGGATAGAATTACTATATTAGCGACAATTCACGCTCCTGGAGGGAAACAGATGAAAAAATGGCTTGTCCTGTGTCTGGCACTGATGGTACTGACGGGTTTCATTGCCGCCTGCGGGGCGAAAACATCAGAAGAGGAAAACCAGCCGGTGGTCGTGGAGACAGAGCTGCCGGACCCGTTTGACAATACTTCAGAACAGCCTGAGGATGGGCAGCCCGGGCCAGCAGAAGAAGGCCAGGAGGATCAGGTGGAGGATCTGGAGGATATCTATTCCTCTCAGTTCACAGGAGCAAGGCCTATAGCTGTCATGATCGATAATCAGGGCTCAAAAGTGCTGCCGCAGGGTGGTCTGGACAAAGCCCAGATAGTATATGAGGTTATAGTGGAGGGTGGGCTCACAAGACTTATGCCTGTATTCTGGGGTACTGAGCCTGAAATGATAGGTCCGGTCAGGAGCGCAAGGCACTATTTCCTTGACTTCTGTATGGAATATGATGCCATATATGTTCATTACGGCGGAAGCCCGCAGGCAGGTACGGACATCAGGAATCTGAAAATAAACGCGATAGACGGGCTCGTTCTCGGCCCGGATGTCTTCTGGGACCTGACCAATGATCCGAAGAACTGGCAGGATTCATATACTTCTATGGAAAAGCTGAAGAAATATGCACAGAAGCGGAATTACCGCGACGCTGCCCAGGTTGGATTCCCGTTTACATACAATGATTCGGCAGAGGATTTGGTGCCGGCCGGTGGTGATGATGCATCGGTCATTACGCTGAAATATCCGTCCATGACCTCCAGGTTCGATTACGACAGCGGGACGGGGACATACAAGCGCTACAGGTACGACAAGGAGCATATGGAAAGGGTTTCGGGAAAGCAGCTTGAAGCTAAAAACATAATCGTGCTGTATGTGCGAAACTGGACCATAGAAGGCGATTATGCCGGGCGGCAGGACATGAATACCACAGGGAGCGGGAAAGGTTATTTCATTACAGCGGGCAAGGCGTTTAAGATAAAGTGGTCGAAGGAAAGCAGAAGTTCGCAGACGAAATATACTTATGAAAACGGAGAGCCGATCGTACTGAACCGCGGACAGACCTGGATCCAGGTAATGCCGCTCAATGCCGGGGTCACTATCGAGTAAACGCGCGCGGTACTGCGGTGTTTTTTGTACCGTTTTTCGATTTCTGGGCAACAGACCCCTTTGATTTTCAACTTTTCGTCGTTTGACTGTACCGTTTTTTGATTTCTGGGCAGCTGGCTGTACCATTTTTCGATTTCTGGGCGCATAATCCCGCTGAATTCCGGATTATGTAAACGAATTTGTGCAAAAAACCCGGTTTAGTCTTATTTTCGGACCCAGAAATCAAAATTTGGTACACAAAACACCAATTTTCTTAAAAATGACCTTTTAAAACCGGTATGTTAACAGTATTGCTTTTAGGGTATATATTAAACTGATGTTCAAAAATTTTGAAAGGATGATGGTCAATGAAGAAACTGTGGAGATGCGGCGTATGCGGGTACTTACATGCAGGGGATGAGGCACCGGATGCCTGCCCGAAATGCGGTGCGCCGAAGGAGAAGTTTACGGGACTGACGGATGAAGAGGCAGAAAAGGTACACATGTCTGAAAGGACAAATGATATCCATATGGAGATAGTCGGGCTCGCTGAGAGGATCTCGGCACTGGCTCAGGAAGGTCTCGAAATCGATCTGGATCCGCCCTGTGTAGCACTGTTTAAGGCAGCTATAAAGGAAGCAAGAGTGATCAAGCAGAGGTCAAAGGCGGAAATGGAAGGACATATGAAAAAGGGCAAGTGGTGATCAAGGATATCCGTGGAACAGGATAACGAGTAAGTAAGCAAACACGGAACCATGGAGGCAGGAAACCAGCAACCAGTACAAGTAGAAGATAAGAGAGCAGGATAACAGAAAGTAAGTGATCATGGAAGCACGGAAACAAGCAACCAGCATATATTGAAGATTAATGAGCAGGATAACAAGTAACCGGGGAAACTGGAAAACAAGCAAGCAGGATACCAGTATAGATGCAAGATAAGAGAGCAATATGGACCTGGGTGCACAAAATTTTAGCGTTGTGTGTCATAAGGGTGCAGATGATGGAATCTGTCCATAAATGGGCAGCATAATACTGGCTAATACACATTATGAAACCTGGATGGCCGACTGAAGTTGGAAATGCGCAAATAAACACACAACAGTCAGGATTTTGTACACCCAGGTCCATTAATTTCTACTTCGTTGACCTTCGTTTTGTACTGGTGAAGAATGCCCTCAGAAATCGTTCTTCAAACAGCTGTTCTCTTCAGCAATCATTCTCTGAATGAACAGTACCTTATAGACTAAAATTCATACTTCACCAGGCAGATTTTTTATGAGGTCATATATTGTTTCTGACTTATTCAGCGCCTCAACAACATTATGTGCCGGTTCGGCGTAAATTATCAAGCCGTCTTCTTCACCAAGTTCCGGCCTCACCGGGAAAGCGAGAAACTCTTTATCGGTTGAGAATTGTGCGTTTACGTTTTCATGGTTGCCCCTGACATCCAGCCGTATCCATTTGCCAAGGCTGTATAAATATACGGCACTTACTGCATGCAGGATCAGCGATGGGTCCTCATCACTGAATTGCAGCTTCTGGTAGCAAAAGCCCGCCGGGATGCCTGCTATCCTCAGCAGGGCCGCAAGCAGGTGGGATTTTGCATAGCATATACCGTGGCCGTTATGCAGTACGTCTGATGCTTTGCAGGAAACCCTGGAGACTGGTTTGCCGGACATGAGCAGATCAAAGGAATGGGGGAACGCATCCCTTACATATTCGAACGCGGCTTTCACATACGCAGTTTCGCCGTATCCAGCTGCCTGCTCATAACAGCCTGTATATGCAAAGTGCTCATATCCGTTCACCTGCGCAGTATACTCATTAAAGGTCCCGGGTGCATCTCTGTTATATTTCTCTGATGCAGCAAACTCCGGCATGCCGTATTCCGACGGAACGCCAGCTTTTTTCATCACATCTGTTCTCAACTTTTCTGCCGCCGCTCTGACAAGGTTATGTCTAAAGTCGATGATGTCGGTCATCTGCAGATATCTGTTCATATCGTTGGTTTCAGGCTTCAGCATAAAAGAACACTTCCTCTGACTTAGTTATGACTATAATTATACATATAAGTGAATAAATATACAATTGTGAGGATTGTTTTCTCAAAACATTCCCAGAAATAATGGTATCATATCATAAATAGCTGCGGAAGCGATGGCGACGGAGTTTTCAGAAAAATTGAAGAAATTATGTCAAAATGGGGTGTTATTCTTGATTTGAACAAATACAGTTTTGTATAATTATGAATGTTGATAAACTAAAATAATCAGCTAATGCGTTGTTTTAGCTGCAACGGAATGGAGAATGGCTATGAAATTGCTCTATTTGGGAAAAACGAAGGATGTATACCAGCTTGACAATGGAAACGTACTTCTGAAATTCAAGGATGACTGTACCGGTGCGGAAGGGGTTTTTGATCCCGGTGCAAATACTGTGGGCCTGACCATCGAAGGGATAGGAAAGGCAAACTTGCAGGTCACGGCGCGATACTTTGAAATGCTGAAGGAAGCGGGCATCAAGACTCATTATATCAGTGCCGACATTGAAAACTCGGCTATGGAGGTGCTGCCGGCAAAGCCTTTTGGTAAAGGGGTCGAAGTGATTTGCAGGCTACGGGCGACGGGAAGCTTTATCCGGCGGTATGGTGCCTATATAGAAGATGGTGCAAAGCTGGCCGGCGGCTATGTCGAAGTTACCCTCAAGGATGATGCCAAGGGCGATCCGCTGATCACCAGCGAAGGGCTTGCAGTGCTGGGCATAATGAGCGAGGACCTTTTCAAAGCCATGAAGGAGCAGACCTTGCGCATTACCGGCATCATTGCTGATGACCTGGAAGCAAAGGGGCTGGAGCTGTGGGACATCAAATTCGAGTTCGGATACCATAACGGCGAGGTCATCCTGATCGATGAGATTTCCAGCGGCAACATGCGTGTGTATAAGGACGGTAAGTTTGTACCGCCGATGGAGCTGACCCGGATGATATTAAACGACTGAGGGTTCGATTGACCATCAGAATGCCGGAAATGTATGTTGATTGATAGGAAATTGCGTTCGATCAAATGCTTTTCAGGTGTACTAAGAAGATATGGCGGGTTGCATTTTGCATGACCCGCCATACGTATATATCAAATACAGGTTCCAATAACAAAACCCTCGGGAATATAGTGATCCCAAGGGTTCTGCTGTGGTCGGAGTGACTGGACTTGAACCAGCGGCCTCTTGGTCCCGAACCAAGCGCGCTACCGGCTGCGCTACACCCCGCCATACGCTTTGCAAACAACGCTTTATTATTCTAACATCAAATTGGATTTATTGCAATGGTAAATTTGCAAGACAGTCAAAAATCTGCCCTTGCCGGGTTAGGTGCAGCCTGGATCGGGTAATGCCTGTTCACAATTCGAACGAATAAATATATAATAATGTAAAATGTAAGAAAATAGCGATTGCCCGAAATATCTATATGAAAGGATCGGTGGGTCAGGTGGACAATAACGGGAGAAACAGTAAAGTTCGTACAAAAATACCGGCTGTCGTTGCCATTGTTTCAGCCGTGGCATCTTTCGCCGGGAACATTTATAACATATCCTGCTATTTCACCGGTGCCGGGATGAGCGTTTTGGCGGCGGTGATTGCAAACCTGTGCTTTGTTGTGGCTATAATAGCCTTCGTTATATTGCTCAGGCGAAATAAGGCTGCCGACGGGCACCAGGAGAATATTCACTGACGCCGGGAATCCAGTGCAATGACCCCGGATGAATGATTGATACCGGCAAGCAGGCGGAGGATCTCTTGACTGAATACATAAGAAATCTGATAAAAACATAATTTTCCGGAGGCTGGCTTCCTTCGCGGAAAAAGTGTCCGGGTTCCCGCTCGTGTTTGCAAGTATAGGTGCATTTTCCACGGATGAAGGCGTTCTGTTCCTGGCCCCTGTCGTCACCGGGGAACTGCTGCGGCATTGTTTTTGAGAAATACTTCATGTGTTCATATAGAAAGTTTATATCAAATATGGTAAACTTATGAAAACGCATAACAGGCATTGTATATGCCGGCTATTGAAAATGAGGTGAGCGGATGCAGAGGAAAGACAAATTAGTGTACATAGCTATAGCGATTTCTTCCATAATCATTATAGTTGCGTCTGTGCTTTCGATATCAGGTATTGATCTT
>FZPS01000027.1_pt407 | contig 17403 bp, 16 predicted proteins | sample 1817821 | NCBI WGS metagenome assembly FZPS01 (sample SAMEA104158645, study PRJEB21678) | metagenome | place: Germany | collected 2015-04-21
AACCACCCTACGGTCGAGCAAATATATTCAAGTTTAAAAAAGCTATTTCCCACTCTATCAAAAGCGACAATATATAATTCGTTGAACCTGTTTGTTGAAAAAGGGCTGGTACAGCCAATAACAATTGAAGAAACGGAAATAAGGTATGATTCTACTGTGGAAAGCCACGGCCACTTCAAATGTGAATGCTGCAGAAAAATTTACGATTTTGGAATTGATATTGATAGCATTCCTTCCAGCGGCCTGGATAATTTTATCATTTATAGTAAAGAGATTTATTACAGAGGGATCTGCCGTAATTGCGCTGATGTTAAATCATCACAAAGATCTTAAATGGGTGAAAATCTTATGATTTTCTTAAATTCATGATATAATAGTAAAGCCGGTTTTTTATTGTTCAGTTGCAAATCAAATGATTTGCATTATTTTATTTGACTATTACTTTTAGAAGGGGACAGAAAACGACATTATGAAGAATGTATCAATTGAGAAGAACCTTACAGAGGGCAGCGTTGCTAAGCAGCTTATACTGTTTGCTCTTCCGTTCATGCTTTCAAACCTGATACAAACACTATACAATGTAACAGACATGCTGATAGTTGGTATTTATTCCGGAACCGTTGGTATTTCCGGTGTCAATATAGGTGGTCAGGTTACCTTTATTCTTACGAATATTATTATCGGACTTGCGGTTGGCGGTACCGTTGTTATTGGCCAGTATCTCGGCGCCGGAGACAGAAAAGGCATGAGGGAAACCATCAGCACACTTCTTACATTCCTCCTTGTTGCCGGTATTGCCTTTACAGTGATTATGTTAATTCTTTCGGACAAAGTGCTTAATTTACTGCAAACACCGAAAGAATCATACCAGCAGGCGAGAAATTATCTTGATGTTACCTTGATGGGAACAATATTTATTTTTGGCTATAATGCATTTGCGGCTATTCTGCGAGGTCTTGGCGACAGTAAAAGACCTTTGATTTTCGTAACCATTGCATGCCTGACCAACATTTTTCTGGATCTTTTGTTTGTAGGCGTTTATGGAATGGAAGCCAGGGGTGCAGCCATTGCAACCGTTATTTCCCAAGCTTTTAGCATGATTTTATGTATTATTTACCTGAAAAGAAGTGATTTCGAATTTGACTTTAAGCTCAGTTCGTTTAAATTCTATAAAGAACGTTTTGCCATGCTGATGAAGATAGGCATACCCATTTCAATCCAGAATGTAATTGTTAATTTTTCTTTTCTTGTACTGACCACTATCGCCAACAGTATGGGGGTTAACGCGTCCGCGGCAGTTGGTATTGTGGGCAAATATAACGGATTTGCAATATTACCTGCCATTGCGGTTGGGTCCTCGGTTTCAGCAATGGTAGCCCAGAATATGGGCGCAGGGGAAACAGAACGTGCCAAAAAGACATTTTACACCGGCTTTACACTTGCTTTTTCGGTAACATTTGTAGCATTTATTTTCACACAAATGTTTCCCGAAAAGATTCTTTCACTGTTTGATAATAATCCGGAAACGATAGCGGCAGGAGTGGAATACATCAGAACTTTTTCCTTTGATTACCTGATTGTACCGGCCACATTCTGTCTGAACGGACTTGTCACCGGTTCCGGGCATACGGTTATCTCATCGATTTGCGGTATTCTGTCATCGATAGGTTTTCGTGTCCCGATTGCAATACTTTTCGGAGTAGTCCTTCAAAAAGGACTGTGGGGTCTTGGCCTTGCCGCGCCTGTTGCTTCTTTTGCTTCCGGTCTTATTCTTTTTATTTTTTTCGTGTCAGGGAAATGGAAGAAGAATAAGGTTATAAAAACGGCACAAACACAGCCTTAATAACTTGAATAGTATCAGGAATACGATTATAATAAATATAATTATTTTGCGGTAAGTTGAAATAACTTTTAATGAATTAAAAGCATCTATATTTATCAGACTTTTATAGAAAATAGAAGCTTTATTAAAAACTCAGGAGAGAAGGAAAGTATAATGAACGGTCAAAGGGTTAATATAGGAATAATTGGTTTAGGCACGGTTGGCGTCGGTGTCGCACGTATTTTACTGCAGCAGGGAGACCTTTTAAAGACACGGTCAACATTAACGTTCCACCTTAAAACAATTGCCGAACTTGACTGGAATAAAGATCGTAATCTTGATTTGTCAAACGTAAAATGTACCGATAATGCATACGATGTATTGGATGACCCGGAGATTAACATTGTTGTTGAGACAATAGGAGGTTATGAGCCTGCATTCAGTTTTATAAAAAGAGCTCTTGAGAACCGCAAACATGTAGTTACCGCAAACAAAGCCCTTATTGCTACCCGCGGCCGGGAATTATTTCAGATTGCCCGCGAAAACGGCGTTGATATTCTCTTTGAAGCAAGTGTCGGCGGCGGTATCCCCATTATTAAAGGCCTACGCGAAGGACTAATTGCGAATAAAATTGAAAGCATATACGGTATTCTTAACGGAACCTGCAATTATATTTTAACGAAAATGCACAAGGATAGCGTTGAATTTGAAGACGCATTGAAAGGCGCACAGGAAAATGGATTCGCGGAAGCGGATCCGTCGCTCGACATTAACGGAACGGATACGGCTCACAAACTCACCATTTTGGGTTCTCTCGCATCCAACAGTATTGTATCATTCGATAAAATTTATGTTGAAGGTATTACCGGTATAAGCAAACTTGATATAAACTTTGCAAAAACTTTCGGATATACGATAAAACTTCTTGCTATATACCGCGTATTCAACGGCGGAGTTGACATTAGAGTGCATCCTACATTGGTTTCCGATTCGCATTTATTGTCGGCGGTAAGCAATGAAATGAATGCCATATTCGTAACCGGTGATTTTGTGGGTAATACGGTATTTTATGGACCCGGTGCGGGCGAACGTCCGACTGCAAGTGCTATCGTCGGTGATATTGTCGATCTATCAAGGGATTTGCTGCTAAAGGAAGGTCAGAAATACTGCAATCGCACAATCAATCCAACGGCAGATGTAAAAATTATACCGATAGAAGAGGTAACAAACCGGTTCTATCTCCGTTTCTTTACGCTTGACAAACCTGGCGTGCTGGCGAAAATATCGGGTATTCTTGCAGATTACAAGATATCGATATCGTCAATGGTTCAGCTTGAAACGCATGAAAGAGATAATTATGTGCCTATTGTTCTTCTTACGCATGAGGCATCGGAAAAGTACATGGAACAGGCCTTGCAAAAAATCATGCAATTTGAATTCGTTAAAGAGAATTTTTTACGCTTAAGGATTTTTTAATTCCGTATCAGCTGAATTCATATTATTATCTAAGTTTTTTGGTATTGAATTTAATATGATAGAAAAAATGCTGCCTTCTCCCTGCTTGCTTTTAACTTTTATTTTTCCGCCGTGCCGCAGCACTATAATTTTTGCAATGGAAAGGCCAAGGCCGTGACCCCCTTTATTTCTGTCGCGGGATTCATCAGCCCTGTAAAACCTGTCAAAAACGTTGTTAAGATCTTTGGCGGATATACCGCATCCACTATCTTTTACAGACAACACCGCGGTATTATTACTGTTTTTTAGGCCGATTTCAATAGTTCCGCCGGGCTGCGTATATTTTTGCGCATTGTCAACAAAAATCCGCATTGCCTGTTTTATACGGTTTCTGTCTCCATTCATATGGATATCCTGGTCAATCGAACACTCAATTATATGGTTCTGATCAACCATTCGCGTTTCCTTTACCAATTCATCCATCATTTCGCTTAACGAGAATTCTTCCATTGTAAGATTCAATGTATCTTTATCATTTCTGGCAATAAACAACAGTTTGTCGACCAATTCTTTCATGTTTTCAGATTCATTTCGTATTGCCTCTATTGATTCCGCCAGAACTTCCGAGTCTTCCTTTCCCCATCTTTCAAGCATACGCGCATATCCCTGAATCACAGATATAGGAGTCCTGAGCTCATGTGATGCGTCGGAAACAAATTGATTTTGCTTATTATAAGCGTTCTCAATTCTGTCCATCATTTCATTAAATGTAATAACAAGATCCTTTAGCTCGTCCTTTGCGTTAGTGACATTAAGCCTAAGGTTAAGGTTCTGTGCTTTTATTTCCCTTGTCATCCTTGTCATTTCAGCAATAGGGTACAGAGTGTTCCTCGTCATCGATTTTCCCCTGAAAAAAATAGTCAGCAAAACCATAACTCCAAGGATAACGGCAACTGCGAATAAAACAGCCATCTCAAGCAGTACGGGTGTTATATCCTTGAATATGTTAGCAAGGTAAAGCCCATCCGGACGGTTCAAATGTGTTCTTATCATCATATAAATAAGACCGTCTTTACTGTAAAACCACACAGGAATCGCATCGTGGGGCTTAGTATAATTCCCGTAAGTATTTAAAAGTTCCTCTCCGTCAACACCGGATATATCCAACTCCGTATCATGCTGAATAACTATATCATAAATAGATTCCGAAAGCTTATCCGTCGTACTCAGATCGTCAACTATATGAATAACGTCCCTGGCAATAATAACAGAATTGAAAATGCAGTATACAATCAGAATAAGTATAAGACATGACAGGAAAGAATCAACCATCATCCTCGTATATGCACCAGATAGACGACGTCCCATTGAAGATGTACGAGCATTTTTGGTTTTTTCAGGTCTTCGCTGTACTTTGCTGTCTTTTCTAACCTCTTGTGAGTTTTTAAACTTGTTCCTGTTTTTTTCGTACATGAAAACCGTCTTTATTCTTGCCGGTTTATGCTTATTCCTTGTCTTCAAAAATATATCCCACTCCACGAATAGTCTTAATGTATGACAGGTTGTATTTTTGATCAATCTTTGCCCTTAAATACCGGATATAAACATCTGTAACATTGGTGTCGCCATAATAGTCATATCCCCAGACCTTTTCAATCAGCTTTTCACGCGTAAGCACTATTCCATTGTTTTCCATCATATATACAAGCAGGTCATATTCCTTTTTCGATAACGGTATCTCTTCCTCTTTAAACATAACCTTATGGGCGGTTTTATTAACCGACAGATCCCCTGCTCTAAGTATTTCATCTTCAGCTTTTCTTGCTGTGTTTTGTTTCCTTTTAAGAGCAACCCGGATTCTTGCAAGCAATTCCTCTATAGCGAACGGTTTTGTTACATAATCATCCGCACCGCTGTCAAGCCCCATAACTTTATCTGACACGTCATCTTTTGCGGTCAGCATAATAACAGGCAGATCGGTGCTTTTTCGTATACGGCGCAATACTTCAATACCGCTTAACATCGGCAGCATTAGGTCAAGTATTACAAGATCGACATCTCCCTTTAAAGCTTTTTCCAACCCGTCACGTCCATCATACGCAAGCTCTACAATGTATCCTTCGTGCTTAAGCTCCAATTCCAGGAAACGCGCTATCTTGCTTTCGTCTTCAACTACAAGTATTTTTTCAGCCATTCGACCTCACTCCAGTAATTATTGGAATTTTGTGTTTTTCATATTAAGTTAAGCCTCCGTATAAAATTTTTCGTAATTGACTTAACTGCCTTTTTCTGCCGCATATTTATTATATCATGAATTTCTAAAATCGTATGATTTTCACTTGGTGAAACCGAGGACAGCCGGCATCGGCTGTATAAATTCATGATACAATGTTCTCGGGCACCCGTTCGAAATCTATGATTTCGGTAACGGGTGAGGTTATTATATCATGAATTTTTAAAATCGTATGATTTTCACTTGGTTAAATCAAGGGCAGCCGGCATCGGCTTTTTAAAGCGTGAAATCCTCCTTTGTTTACTGCAGGAGGATTTGCAGGCGATTACATACCACTTGGCATATGAATAACATTCATGTGTTTTGTTTGTCATAATAAAACAAAGGCTTACTCAATGGTCAGATGATTATAATCATCATTGTCTTCTTCACTCACAACACTCTCGTCACTGCACCCGTTATGATGCTCGCAGTGGTTATTTCCTTTAAACTTACCAGCCATATCATGCATCATCGAAGTAAGATCTATCTCTTCACCTTTTTGTTTCCTGATGCTTATTTTATAGCCAAGAACCATAAGAAGAAGCAAAATCGGAATAGTAACCGGAGGTATTATAATAATGAGAAGAATCATAATATTAACGGGTAAATTTATTAAAATACCGTTTCTATCCTCAATTACCACATTATTTTCAAAACCTTTCTGGATCATCTCCCAAATACTTTTAAAGAAATCCCCGCTCTGCTTCTTCCATGATTTATCGTCATAACCGAAGCTTCTTTTGCCTTTGCTTTTTTCAAACTCAACAATTGCGTCCAAAACATTGCCGTTATGCTTTTCAAGCAAAACCTTTGCTTCTTCATAACTGCAGTTGGTCCTTTTTCTTAATTGATCTACCTGTTCCAATGTAATCATGATTGCACCTCCGAATATTTTTCAATCATTTAACTTTACACTGGCATTGTACATATCAAATATTAATCCTCCGTTTTAAAACAATTAGAGTTTGATTAGAATTTGATTTCAATTTATGTATAATCAGCCGTGCATTTGAATCTCACAAAGTCTTTTGTATATCCCGCCGGTTTTCATTAATTCGTCATGCGTTCCAATCTCTGCAATTTTCCCCTCATCGAGTACGATTATATTATCCGCTTTGCGTATTGAAGAAAGGCGATGAGCAATCATTATTGTAGTTCGGTTTTGAATAACACTGTCTATTGCCTTATGAATAAGTTTCTCTGTTTTCATATCAACAGAAGCTGTGGCTTCGTCAAGGATTAATATGGGAGTATCTCTTAAGACAGCCCGTGCAATGGAAAGCCGCTGTTTCTGTCCGCCTGATAATTTTATTCCTCTTTCGCCGATTACGGTATCATAACCGTCCTCCATTTCACAAATAAATTCATGCGCATTTGCAATTTTTGCAGCTTTTACTATATCATCCATCCCGGCGTTTTTTACACCATATGAAATATTTTCAGCTACCGTGCCATTAAAAAGGAATACGTCCTGCAGTACTATACTAATATTCTCGCGCAGTGAAGATAAAGTTATATCCTTTATATCAATACCGTCGAACATGATCTTCCCATCATCGGGATCATAAAACCGTGCCAATAAGCTAATCAGCGTTGTTTTGCCGACGCCTGTCGGTCCTACAATCGCCACCAGTTCTCCCGGTTTAATCGAAAGGCTTATATCCTTTAATACATCATGATGCGATATGTAATTGAAAGAGACATTCTCCAAGTCTATTCTTCCTGAAAGCCTTCCGACATTTATAGCACCGCTTTTTTCCTTTACATCGGGTTCGGTATCAAGAACCTCAAACACTCGTGACGCACCGGCCAACGCGTTCTGCAGATCTTCATTTACCCTTCCAAGGGTACTTATTGGCTGATAAAACATGTTTAGAAGCAGAATAAAGGCTATTATATCAGGAAGAGGAACTCTGTTTAATGAAGCAAGATATCCGCCAAACCCTATTACAAGAACCGTTCCCATATGATTGAAAAACTCAATCGTTGGGTGGTATATCGCGCTTAATCTTAATGCTCTTAAAACCTGATTTACATGGGCTTTTGACGATTTCCATATCCGGCATTTTTCTCTTTCATGCTGGTTAAAAGCCTGAATTTCTTTTATTCCGGACAGGTTGTCGTGAAGCGTCGCATTAAATTCGGCCAGCCTTTGCTGTGATGTCCTGAACTGGGGCTGGATTTTTTTTGCAAATACTGTAATAGCAAATATTAAAAAAGGTACCGTTACCAGGCTTAACAGGGCAAGCACGACATTAATCGAGAAAAGCAGCACAGTTACACCCAAAAGAATAAGAACGTTAACAATTAAATCGGGAACTGCATGGGCTATCAGAAGTTCAATCAGTTGAACATCGTTTGACGCCCTGGACATAATCTGGCCTGTTTGCTTATCATGGTAGTAACGAAGCGATAGCTTCTGAAGATGGTTATATATCCGAACCCTCATATCGGATACAAAATTCCATGCGGCGTAATGTGTTATGTAAGAACGTAAAAAAGTGCATCCCGCTTGCACAAGATATATCACCGCCAAAAATATCGCAAGCCGTAAAGCCTTTTGGCCAAGATCAGGATCCCTGTTCTGAATCAGGCTTGTCAGTTCCCTGACAATCATCGGTGCTGTAAGCTGGCAGCAGGTTAACACAATTATTGCAATCATTCCGATAATCATGTATTTCCAATATTTCTTTGCCATTGCGACAAGTTTAATTACCGTTCTCATTAGTAATCCTCCAACTGTAATTTCTAAGCTTTACAATAACTCACACATAAACCGATATACGATATCATCAATATCAGGCAGCCATTCATGTCCGAAATCAGGGTATATAATAACTTCCTTCCTGGAATTAATTTTGTTATAGGCCGCAAACTGCGTTGAAGGCGGACATATCGTATCCATCAGTCCCGTAGCCATTAAAACATCACCTTTAATACGGTTGGTCAGGTTTTGTACGTCAATATATCCAAGCTTTTTAAACACTTCATCTTCTCTTTGATGTGTCGGGTCAAACCTTCTAAAATACTCTACCAATTCAATATACGCGTCTTTTGCCAGATCCATTTCCCATACTCTTTTATAATCACTTAGAAACGGATATACCGGCGCCGCCTTTTTTATTTGTGGGACCAGCGAAGCACACGCAAGAGTTAATCCACCGCCCTGAGAACCGCCCATTGCCCCTATTCTTTCGCCGTCAACGAATGGCATATCTCTAATAACCCTTGCAAGCATGGCAGTATCCAAAAAGATCTGCCTGAAAAGAAGATTGTCCGGCTCCGGGTCGTCAAGACCCCGTATAATATGGCCATGCAATGTATTTCCAAATACTCCTCCCTTGTCCTCGGACAAGCCTCCCTGCCCGCGGCAATCCATTGCCGCAACAACAAAGCCGGATGCGGCATATCCAAGCTTGCTCTGCCAGTCTCCGCTGTTACCGGAGTATCCGTGAAACTGCAGAATTGCAGGATATTTATTTTTTTCTTTCTTTGGTTTTAATAATTTTGCATGGATCCTCGCACCTTTAACACCGGTAAAATAAAGATCAAAACATTCGGCAGCATTGCTTTCAAAACTCGCGGGAATAAGCTCCGCACGCGGGTCGGTGCTGTACATTTCATCCAATGCCCTTTCCCAGTATTGTTCAAAATCCTCAGGCTTCGGGTTTATCCCGTTATACGCTTTTAGTTCATTAAGCGGCATATCAATAATAGGCATAATAAAAACCTCCCCGTTATTTCCTCTTTGAATTATAACCCTGATCGGCCTTTAAAACAATATGCTGTAACAATCCATTTACATTGACATAATGGTTTGATAAAATAAAATGGAATTTTGGGCATAGATTAAGAATTCGCGGGGGGAGAAATGGAAACAAAAAAATACAGGCACAGTAAATTGTTCAATAAGCTGCTTAAAATCACATTCGGAAAGTATTTAACGCTTCGTTTCAAAGTAAAGATATATAACGAGAAAATTGCTAATATCAAACCTCCATATATTGTTATCGGTAATCATATCGGAGCTTGGGATCCTTTTTTAATGTCACTGGGCATTAAGGAACCTATTTACTTTGTAATTTCCGACTCTCATTTCAGACACTTTTGGCTCAGGCAGGTATTAAAGCTTGTCGGCGGAATACCAAAGTCAAAACAAATGGCTGACTCCGGAACCATTCGCGCTATTTTAAGCATAATAAGAAACAACGGTGTCATCGGAGTGTACCCTGAAGGAGCACGAAACTGGGATTTGAAAAATGTACCGGTTTTTTATTCGACTGCGAAATTAATCAAGAACCTCAAAGTGCCTGTCATAAACACACTGATGAAAGGAGCGGGCCTTACAAGGCCAAGATGGGCAAGAAGTTCAAGAACCGGTGTTATAAATATGGAATACAGTGTGCTTTTTACTCCCGAGGACATAAATAGGTTGTCTGTCGATGATATATACCAAAAGATAATTGATGGAATACGCATGAATGAATATGATTGGCAGGAAAAAAACATGGTACCTTTTAAAGGGAAAAACCTTGCAGAGTACCTTGACTTGTTTCTTGTTGTTTGTCCGCGTTGCAAATCCCTGTGTTCCTTACACAGCCACGGAGATTTTTTTACATGCAATAACTGTAATTACACGGTCAGGTATAATGAATACGGTTATTTTGAAACCGAGTACGAACCATTTTTTCTCTCACCCCAAACATGGAGCGATTGGCAGAACACCTATTTATATGATCTGTTCTCAAAAAATGAGTATATGTCGGGACAAATACCTCTATTTTCAGATACGGGCGTGAAGATCTTTACCGGAAAACGCAGAGGAAAATTAAGACAATACAAAAAACTTGGTAAGGTGGAATTGTTTTTTGACAGGCTTATTCTTTCATCCGAAAAGACAAGTACATATACTTTCCCCATTAATGAAATGTCAGGAATGAATATTCAAAACAACAATAAGTTTGAGTTTTATTATAATAGCACCCTTTACCGCTTCAAATTCACAACCCAGCATAAATCAGTTTATAAATACTGGCTCGCGATCAATATCATTAACAAGATAAACTCTAAATTTTCATCAATAAATTACGAAAATAATTAGTCTTCATGATCCCGTTGATTTATACCTCCGCAGTCCAATACGGAAGAAGGTATAGCTTGGTATTATAAACAGCAGGCCGATTATTGGTGTAAACATGTAAAACATGCTCTTTTCCCTGTCCAGCAAATACAGCAGCGGATAATACTGAAAAAGCGCCAGCGGAATTACAAACGTGAGAAACATCAGTATATTTTTCCCATATATAGAAAACGGGTAACGCCCAAATTCCCGGCCCCCGTCCGTAAAGATATTCATAAATTCCAAACCCTCGACCGTGAAAAACGTAAATCCGGCATATACTATAAACAACGCGAAGAATATCAAACTGCCGCATCCAATCATAAATAAAAGTGTTAAAACCTTATCCCAGGTCCATATAACACCGCTGTTCGGAATTGCATAGCAAAATACAAGAATAGCTTGAATTAACCTGCCAAGCCGTGTAAAATCCATCTTTGACGCAAGGACTTGAAAGACTATGTTCCTTGGTCTTACAAGAGCGCGATCAAACTCACCATTGCCGAGCATTTGCGGGAATAAATCGAAACCGCGTCCAAACGTTTCCGCTATTGAAAATGCCATCAATAAGACAGCAAAACATAAAAGAACATGCTCAAAAGTATAATCCTCAACTGCGTTAAACCGCAAAAACATAAAATATAAACCAAGCAACGCTGTAAAAGACATAAAGAATTGACCGAGAATAGTCAGAAAAAAGGACAGTTTATACTGCATCTGGCTTTTTAAGTGCATCGCGAAAAACTTTATATATAACTGCATGATTTAACCTCCCTGCACGATAACTTTTTTAAGCGTCCGGCTCATCATAAGCCGCCCTATAAACAGCAGAACGATAATCCAAAAAATTTGCAAGGCTATACCTGCCAATGCGTCTGTCCCCGCAATATTACCGCTGTAAATTCTAAGCGGCATATTCTGCATTGCTCCAAACGGGAGCAATTCGGCAATAGTGCGAAACGGTTCCGGGAAAAACGGCAGCGGTACGGTCGCTCCGGCGAGAAAATCGGATATAACCGCGGCAATTATCCTCATGCCCATAGGCGATAACGTATAGAATAACGATATATACATCAGCATTGAAAACGCGACGACAACGCAGAGCGCTAAAAACGATGAAAATATAAATAACAAAAGATGGGCCGCGTTAGGCGGCAGAGTCATTCGATACGGTTCCGGCACGAGAAATGCGACAATCAGGATAGGCGAGCATCTTAAAACCGCGCGTGCCAAACGGTTGGCCGCAATCTGGCAAAACCAGCGATTGTATAAGTCAAGCGGACGCACCATTTCGTAAGCTATTGAACCTTCCATAATCAAAGCGGCTATATCATGTTCCCAAAACCACATCATAAACAGCGCGAGAAATGCCTGCTGCATCCATATGTAAGAAACCGTCTGCGAAAATTCCATCGGAAACGCGGCAGGATTTGTGCGGTAAAACGCCGAAAAAGCCGATATTTCCATAAACCCCCACGCAAACTGCGTTGCCAATCCCGCCAATGCCGCAGCGCGATACTGTAAACTGTTTATAAAGCGTATGCGAAACAGTGCATAATATTTTTTCATATATGATACTCCCTGTACAACTCGGCAACCATTTCCTCCGCTGTTATGCCGGACACGGATACATCGGTCAGTTCCGCCCTCGCGGCAAGATGAGTTATTGCATCGGATACCGGTAATATCTCAGGGTCAAGAGTGATTATAATGCGCCCGTTTTTCTTTTCTATAAGAGTCATACCCTCTGAAATTTCGGGCTCAGTTCCGGTATATTCAACGACAAGCGTTTTTCGTCTGGATGAGTGCTTTTTAAGTTCGTCAAGGCTGCCGTCAAGTAATATCCTGCCTTTACCTATCAGCAGTATCCGTTCGGTCAATGCTTCAATGTCATGCATATCGTGGGTTGTCAGAATAACGGTTGTACCATGCTCGCAGTTCAATTTCTTAATAAACTGGCGTACAGCTATTTTGGAAACCGCATCAAGACCGATAGTCGGTTCATCAAGAAATAAAATTTTTGGAGAATGCAGCAGTGACGCGGCAATTTCACAGCGCATACGCTGACCGAGGCTTAAGCTTCGAGCCGGTGTCTTAAGCAGTTCTTCCAAATCAAGAAGCACAGTCAATTCGTCAAGATTATTTTTATAGGTTTTCTTGTCAATTTTATAAATATCACATATCAATTCAAAACTGTCGATAATCGGAACATCCCACCAAAGCTGACTGCGCTGACCGAAAACGACGCCAATTTCCCGGACATGGTCAATGCGCTCGCGCCATGGTATGCGTCCGTTAATTTTACATACGCCGCTGTCAGGCGTTAAGATTCCGCACATAATTTTTATTGTAGTGCTTTTTCCCGCGCCATTTGGACCGATATATCCAACCATTTCACCGTCGTTGATAGAAAAACTGACGTCATTTAAGGCATGGACAAGCTCATATTCACGCGAAATAAAAGCCTTTACGGCACGGCCAAATCCCGCCTGCCGCTTGGCAACGCGGAAAGTTTTATTGATGTTTGAAAGTGTAATCATTTGTCACCCTGTGCAATCTCTTACATTTTTTTGATATGAATAGAACACCACATCATTCCCACTCAATGGTAGCAGGAGGTTTTGAAGTTATATCGTAAACTATTCTGTTAATGTGTTTTACTTCGTTAACAATACGGTTGGAAACCCTTTCCAGTACTTCGTGTGGTATCCTTGCCCAATCGGCTGTCATAAAATCGGTTGTTGTAACCGCCCTTATGGCAAGGGTATAATCATATGTTCTTTCGTCTCCCATAACGCCGACACTTTTCATGTTAGTAAGGACAGTGAAATACTGGTTGATCTTTCGTTCAAGCCCTGCAGCGGCTATTTCGTCGCGCAGTATATAGTCGGTGTCTCTTAGGATCTCAAGTTTGTCGTAAGTAATATCACCAATAATACGTACTGCAAGGCCGGGTCCCGGGAACGGCTGCCGCCAGACCAATTGCTCCGGAAGGCCCAATTCGAGCCCAGCCTTACGGACCTCGTCCTTGAATAAATCCCTTAACGGTTCTATGATTTCCTTGAAATCAACATGCTCCGGAAGGCCTCCAACATTGTGATGGCTTTTAATTACAGATGAATTTCCCAAGCCGCTTTCAATGACATCGGGATATATCGTGCCCTGTACCAGAAAGTCAACCTTTCCAATCTTTTTTGCTTCCTCTTCAAAAACACGTATAAACTCTTCGCCGATAATTTTTCTTTTTCTTTCCGGATCTGTAACCCCGGCAAGTTTATTTAAAAAACGCTCCTGAGCATTTACCTTTATAAGGTTCATATTAAATTTTCGTCTGAATACTTCCTCAACCTGTTCGGCTTCATATTTTCGCAGGAGGCCATGATCGACAAATATACAGGTTAACTGTTTCCCAACAGCTTTATGCACCATAGCGGCGGCTACCGCCGAATCAACCCCGCCTGAAAGCGCACATAAAACACTTTTGCTGCCAACCTTTTCCCGGATTGACTCTATTGCGGACTCCACAAATGAATTCATTTTCCAATCCGGTTTACACATACAAATTTTATACAAGAAATTCTTCAGCATTTGCTGTCCGAACGGTGTATGTTCAACCTCAGGATGGAACTGAACTCCAAAAATCCTTTTCTCCCGGCTTTCCATCGCCGCAACCGGACAATTCTTTGTCCCCGCTATTATATCGAAACCATCAGGCATATTTATTACATTAAATGTATGACTCATCCAACAAGATGTATTGGCTTCCATATATTCGAATAATTCACTGCCGGTATCCAGGACTATTTCAACCTTGCCGTACTCCCTGGTTGAAACACTGTTTACAGAACCGCCAAGTTCAGCAGCAATTAACTGCATTCCATAACATATACCGAGAATGGGCACTTTTGCGTCAAAGATCTTAGGATCACACTTCGGTGCGTTTTCATCGAGAACAGATGCCGGTCCGCCCGTCAAAATAATACCCTTCGGGTTTTTCTCCATTAACTTTTCGAATGAAATATGGTATGGCAGTATTTCACAATATACATCAGCTTCACGTATTCTTCTGGCTATCAGCTGGCTGTATTGGGCACCAAAGTCAAGAATAACAACAGTATCGTGCTTCAAAACAAAAAACCCCTTTCACAATCACTTTTTAGCAAAAACGGGAGAAAAAACAATAACCATATTATAAATGAAAAAATTTCTTCACGCAATCGGCTAAATTAAACTATTGTACAATAGTTCTTCTAAACAGTTCGCTAATTAATATCGAATAAACAGCGGGTGATTCGGGTGCTTTCGGTGACGACGGGTGACATGCTCCAGCGCCCTGCTGCTTACAGGAAAATGTGGAGCGGGTTAATGAGCGACCCGTGATATGGAGATTTCTGTGTGATAAATGTACAGGATCTAAAGCGTGCTATCGGTATGTGCTTTGTCGCACTAGGAAACGAAACACCCGAAGCAGGACCCGCGGTAATAGTGTTCGAAAATTACCCTTTGAACTATTGTACAATAGTTCTTCTAAACAGTTCGCTAATTAATACCGAATAAACAGCGGGTGATTCGGGTGCTTTCGGTGACGACGGGTGACATGCTCCAGCGCCCTGCTGCTTACAGGAAAATGTGGAGCGGGTTAATGAGCGACCAGTAATATGGAGATTTCTGTGTGATAAATGTACAGGATCTAAAGCGTGCTATCGGTATGTGCTTTGTCACACCAGGAAACGAAACACCCGAAGCAGGACCCGTGGTAATAGTGTTCGAAAATTGCCCTACGAACCTGTACAATAGTTCAAAGGACATTCTATGAACATTTTTTAGCTTGTATCATATTCTATTAATAAAAGAATAAATGAAAGAGGGATGATCGTTTTGACGTATACCAAACTAAAAGAAATATTGGATAGGTATCCGCACTGCTTTAAAACGGTTAAAGAAAAAGAAGAAGAATTTGACCGTTTAGTAGAACGCATTGAAAAAAGGCCAATTACATTTATCAGGTCGGACCGCGTAATAGACTAACCTGTTACTTAAAATTCCGCCCAAAGATTTTCTCCGTTTCAGATTTATCAAGGCCTGATTAATTTCGATGCGCCGGGAAGGAACACTGGATCTAGAAACCTTTTAATGAAACGGGATGGATTTACGGCTTTCCCGTCCAGTTTCTCCGGCGCGATAAGAAACACTTCATTTCTTGCTCTTGTAACGCCAACATAAAATAGCCTTGCTTCTTCCTCATATTGCTCTCTTTTACCTGCGGCAGCATTATCAAGGCTTTTTTCGGACGGAAACAATCCATCTATCAGATCAATAAGAATTACTTTGTCAAATTCAAGCCCCTTGCTGCCATGCAGCGTCAATAGCCAAACAGCGGCGTCATTGTCCGTTTTATAACTATGCTCTATTTCATGTTTTACGCTCTTAAGGTTCTTCTTTAGTTCAGAAACAGTTTTTGTTCCGTCAGCCAATTGTTTCAGAGTTGAGAAGACGGTTGAAAAACCTGCGTTGCGCTTAAGGTATTCTCCATAACAAAGCTCATTTATAATAATATCGAAAGCTCTAAACGGTTTTGAACGCCGGATTTTCTTAATTGCTTTTTTTATTCTGAATAAATGCTCCCGCATATCCCTGTTTCTCCAATATATATCAAACAATGCGTAAATTATATTACGATCTCTGCCAACATCTGATTCAAGATATGATATACAGGTTTTCGAAAACGGAGCTCCCATTTTATAATAAATTTTTTTAAAGCATTCAATGTCATCAGGATTTTCAGAAAAGTGAAAAAAATTAAACACATCTGCAACAACAACATGCTTAAAAAACCCTGAGAAATTATCACGTATGTAAAATGGAATACCGTTTTTAATAAGTTTGTATACTAACGGTATTCCTGAAAGATTATTCCGGAAAAGAACTGCAGTAGTCTTTTTTTCACTGTCCTGTGTTAATAATTCGATAGCCTTGCAAACCTGAGCCCTTGAGTCTTTTACTGCAATATATATGGGGTACTTCCCTTTTTCGTTAAATGTATCCATTCTTTTTGGGTGTCTGTAAACATTCTGCATTATAAAATTGTTTGATAACTCTACTATACACCCTGTTGATCTGTAGTTTGTTTCCAGCTTTATTATTTTCGTATCCGGATAAAGCTTTTTAATATTTACAATATATTCAGGATCAGCACCGCGAAAACCATATATCGATTGGTCAGTATCTGCTACCATAAATAAGTTTCTGTTTTGGGACAGCAGCTCTATTATTTTATGCTGTATAAGTGATATGTCCTGAGCCTCATCAACATGAACAAAGCTATGCGACGCGTAGCCGCTATATATGCTCTTATCACTTTTCATCACCGAATACGCCAATGACAGAATATCGTCAAAGTCAATCATATTGTTTGTTTTTTTATACTGCTCATATTTTTCGAATATAAGAGGGAAATCTATATATTCGGTTTCATAACTTGCCGGAGATATAAGTTTATTTTTCACAAAACTGATTCCATTTGATATTTCCTCTAAAGCATCTTCACTAACATATTCATTTTTAATTGATAAATATATGTTTTTTAATATTTTAAGCTTTCTTCCTTCCTGTTTTCCTTCCAAAAGTTCAGGCATGACGAGAATTTGTTTTTTACGGCAGTAATTCAAAAAGCCGTAACAGAAGCTATGGATAGTCGAAAAGTGCACAGGACGAGGTATAAGATTCCTAAAC
>FZPS01000023.1_pt275 | contig 17396 bp, 19 predicted proteins | sample 1817821 | NCBI WGS metagenome assembly FZPS01 (sample SAMEA104158645, study PRJEB21678) | metagenome | place: Germany | collected 2015-04-21
TCCAGATGTAATATCGTGTCATCATTATCATGCGGAAGTGGCGGAATTGGCAGACGCGCAAGGTTGAGGGCCTTGTAGGAGCTAATCCTGTAAGGGTTCAAGTCCCTTCTTCCGCACCAGTTTCCCAAAGTAAATACGGAGCCGTGGTGTAGCTGGTTAACACGTCGGCCTGTCACGCCGAAGATCGCGAGTTCGAATCTCGTCGGTTCCGCCATTTTTTTGGGGTGTCGCCAAGTCGGTAAGGCACAGGACTTTGACTCCTGCATTCCCTGGTTCGAGTCCAGGCACCCCAGCCATCTGGCCCAGATAGCTCAGTCGGTAGAGCAGAGGACTGAAAATCCTCGTGTCGCTGGTTCGATTCCGGCTCTGGGCACCATCATCGGTTCCTTAGCTCAGTTGGTTAGAGTGCTGCCTTGACATGGCAGAGGTCACTGGTTCGATTCCAGTAGGAACCACCATTTAAAAAATGCCCCCATCGTCTAGCGGCCTAGGACACCGCCCTTTCACGGCGAAGGCACCGGTTCAAATCCGGTTGGGGGTACCATATATGGGCCCATAGCTCAGTTGGGAGAGCGCTTGAATGGCATTCAAGAGGTCGTCGGTTCGATTCCGTCTGGGTCCACCAGCTAAAACATAGTAAAGACCGTGTACAGCGGTCTTTTTTTCATTGTCTGGAAAGAGGAATCGGGGGAGTGTCAGTGAATTAACAATCTGGAGGATCCGGAACAGCTGATTATAAGTGTTTTTCTATGACTTTTTAATCTGCTTTTAATGTGGCGCAAACTGGCTTTAAAGCCCGCCCCTGTACAATCAAAGCATAAAAACTTCTGAAAGGGGTATGAGCATGAGCATGGATAAACTTGAGCAGATTGAAAAACTGAGGGAACGTGCACAGGTAAGTTACGACGAGGCAAGGGCTGCCTATGAGGAGGCAGGGGGGGATCTTCTGGATGCCCTGATCATCCTGGAGAAGCAGGGTAAAGTAGCCCCGCCCAAGGGCGATGGTTATCACCGCAGCGAACAGACTGTTTCTGAAACGGCGCAGGAAGAGAAAGAGGATCAGTCCCAGGGACGTAGAACCAAAAATGAAGAGGCAACGAACAACTTCAAAGAAACCCTGGAGAAAATCTGGAAGTTCTTCTCAGGCCTAATCAAGAAGGGCAATGAAACCAGCTTTGAAATCCTCAAGGACAAAGAGCATATGGCCAGCTTTCCTGTGACGGTATTGGCCATCCTCCTCCTCTTTGCACCTTGGGTTACCTTGCCGCTGATCGTCATCGGACTGTTCTTTGGCTTTCACTACCAGTTTGTGAGCAACAACAGCGACAAGGACAGCTAAGTCAGACTGAAAGGAAGGGCAGTGCATGAAAACCAGGATTCTCATCATTGAAGATGAAGAGAAGTTTGCCCGTTTCGTGGAGATGGAGCTGACCTATGAGGGCTATGAGGTCGGCAAAGCCCAAGACGGGCGGACGGGTTTGGAAATGGCTGAATCAGGAGATTATGACCTGATCCTCCTGGATGTCATGCTGCCGGGACTCAGCGGTATGGAGGTATTGCGGCGCCTGAGGCGCACATCCTCCGTACCGGTGATCATGCTCACTGCAAGGGACAGTGTTATGGACAAGGTTGCGGGCCTGGACAGCGGCGCGGATGATTACATTACTAAGCCCTTTGCCATTGAAGAGCTGTTGGCCCGCATTCGCACTGTGCTTCGCAAAGCGCCTCCGGCGAGGCCCAATGACAATGTGCTGGCTGCCAAGGGGGTAGAGCTTGACCCAGCCAGCCGACAGGTGACTGTTCGGGGTACGCCGGTTGACTTGACGAAGCGGGAGTTTGATTTGCTCCAGTTCTTGCTGGAGAATAAGGGGATTGTTCTGTCCCGGGAGACCATTTTGGAAAAGGTATGGGGTTTCGACTTTGAAGGGGAAACCAATGCAGTAGACGTCTATGTACGTTTCTTGCGCGGAAAGATTGATGAGGTTTTTGGCATCAAACTGATTCTGACTATTCGGGGCGTGGGGTATGTGATCCGCGATGAGTAAAAAACAGGAAAAGGTTCACACCATTGGCTTTTCCATTGTCTCCAAGTTGAATGTACAGCTCTGGGTGCGCTCCTTGGGGCTCTTTATGGTGTTGAACCTTGTGTTTTTGGCAGCCAGCGGAGTGCTGCTGTTTGTGCTGGGGGAGCGCAAGGCTCTTCAGGCTGTGCAGCATGTAGAGCTTTACGGTATGCCTGCGGAAGGTGAAAGCAGGTGGCTCCTGGAACAGGGGCTCGAGATCGTGCCCGCAGCGCCGCTAAAGCAAGGCTTTGCCCTGCCGAACTGGGTCCAGGAGGCATTTCCCCCTGAAACCCGGGGAGCATTGAGGATGGTGCATCTGCCGAGGACAGAGGATGTGCCGCTTTTTTATCTCCTTGACAGCCTCCGCTATCAACTGGAGCTGGACATAGGCGAAGAGCCGATTGCAGTCATTATTCATTATTCTTCATTGATCTGGGTGTTGAAGACTCTGTTCCTGGTGCTGTTAGTGGCCCAGCTGCTGAATCTCTTCAGAATGATGATCACCAGGGCGGATCTTATTCGCCAGGTGCTGAGGCCCATCTCCGAGCTGACTCAACAGGCCCAGACCCTGTCCCAGGAAAAGGGGCCCCTGTCAGTGGGGGAAATGCAGGCCCTGGCCGGGACCCTCGATGAAATCAATGCCGCCCGCCTTGATACGCGCATTGACTTGGACGGAACCCAGGATGAGCTGAAGGAACTGGCTGTGGCCATCAACAGGCTCCTGGAACGCATCAATGAGTCCTACCGCCTGCAGGCCCGCTTTGTCTCTGATGCTTCACATGAACTGAGAACTCCCATTGCTGCGATTCAGGGCTATGCGAACCTGCTTGATCGCTGGGGAAAGAATGATCCCGATGCGCTGCAGGAGTCCATCGATGCTATCAAGGAAGAAGCGGCGAACATGAAGGATCTCGTGGAGCAGCTTCTCTTTTTGGCCAGGGGAGACAACAATACTATGCATTTAGATTTGGAACGCTTTGATCTGGGCAGCCTGGCTGAGACGATTTACCGTGAAACCGAAATGATTGACGGAGGCCATGTGTTCAAGCTTGAAGTTGGCGAGGGTTTCGTCTTTGCCGATCAGGGTCTGGTGAAGCAGGCCGGCCGCATCTTAGTGGATAACGCCATCAAGTATACTCCTGCAGGGGGAACGATTCGGATCATGGTGACTGCTTCAGAGGGCAAGGTCTGGTTTACTGTCCAGGATTCCGGGATCGGCATTCCTCCTGATGACATTCCCTACATTTTCGATAGGTTTTATCGGGCGGATGAATCAAGGGCCAGGGCCACAGGGGGAACGGGTCTGGGCTTGTCCATTGCCAAATGGATTGCAGAGCGCCACGGCGGCTATTTGGAAGTATTAAGCCGAGAAGACTTCGGCAGCCGCATTTCTCTGGTTTTGCCCCAAAGCGATCCTATTTGAGTTCCGGATCGCTGTTGGGCACTAAGAATTCTTCCATGTTCTTGTCCATGGTGGTGGTGTCGCCTTCAATCAGAGTGATCAGCCCTTCCTCTTCCAGAAGGGTGACTACGTTAAAGAGGGAACGGCGCTGTTCTTCTGAAAGACTGTTTACAAAGGCGTTAATCTCTTCCGGCGTTGCGTTGTTTTCGAACCGAACGCCTCCGTATTTCAGATACTGTTTGGGCATGGCGATTCTCCTTTCAGCCTTAGTCTGTGCACTATTTCCATCTTTACGCATTCTGTCAGCGTCAGCTCCTTAGAAGGGTCTATCCCAGTCCGTTTCTAAGGAGTTTTTTCAATTTCCTTTAAAAGCTGTTGACAGTGTCGGTTCAACTGTATATAGTGTATATAAACAGTATGGGAGGTGGTTCGCATTGACATCATCATAACCAACAGCGGGGAAGTGCCTATCTACCAGCAAATTGCGGATCAAATCAAGGCCGCCATCCTCCGGGGTGAACTGGGGGCAGATCAGTCCCTCCCATCAATCAGGGTGTTGGCAAAGGAACTGCAAATCAGTGTGATTACCACCAAACGGGCCTATGAGGAGCTGGAGAAGGAAGGGATGATTTATACCCTGCCTGGCAAAGGTTCTTTTGTGGCTGAGCACGACGAGGGCGGTCTGGAGGAGTCAAAACGGCGAGTTGTGGAAGAAAAGCTGAGGGAGGCCCTTGCAGCGGCGGAAAACATGGGATTAACCAAGTCTGAACTGAACAAGATCTTCAAGTCTGTACTGGAGGGTGACTGATGGAACCGATTTTAGAACTGCGCAATGTGGTGAAGGAATTTACCGGATTTAAGCTTAACGGAGTCAGCTTTTCCCTGGAACCCGGGTATATCATGGGCTTTATTGGAGCAAACGGCTCGGGCAAGACAACGACAATCAAGCTCATTATGAATCTGCTCCGTCTGGATATGGGAGAAATTAAAGTCTTTGGCCTTGATTCCAGGCAGTATGAACAGGAGGTCAAGCAGCGCATCGGCTTTGTCTACGACGACAGCCACTTCTATGAGGAACTGACCGCTGCCCAAATGACCAAGGTTGTGGCACCCTTCTACAAGCAATGGGACTGGGATGCTTACAACCGCTATATCCATCGCTTTGCCCTCCCGACTGACAAGAAGATCAAAACCTTCTCCAGAGGGATGAAGATGAAGTATGCTTTGGCAGTGGCTTTGTCACACAAGGCGGAACTGTTGATCATGGATGAGCCTACCTCAGGACTTGATCCCATTGTCCGCAGTGAGATTCTGGACATACTCAGCGAAGTGATTCAGGATGAACGCTGCTCTGTCCTTTTCTCGTCCCATATCACCTCTGATTTGGATCGGATCGCCGACTATGTAACCTTGATCCATAACGGAACCATTCTCTTTAGTCAATCCAAGGAGGAGCTGTTTGAAAGATATTCTCTGATTAAGGGCGAGCGCAGCCTCTTAGGCGAGAATTTGCGGCCCTATCTGGTTGGTTACAGGGAGAGCCAGTTCGGCTTTGAAGGGCTGGTGAATGACAAGGGCGCTGTACAGGCGATGCTCAACGGAAATGCAGTGCTGGAAAGGCCGACATTGGAGGACATAATGCTCTACTGTACAAGGGGAAGGGCTGTATGAGCAGCCTCCTCCTTAAGGAGTTCATGTTGCAGCTGGGGTGCTTTTGGCAACAGCAATATCATTTGGGCTGTCTCTTCATTTCTACCGCAGAAGAGAGTTTTAGAAAGGGGAAAGTGCTGTGGGGTACTTAATATTGAAAGATTTGATGCTGCAAAAAAGAATGCTGCTGCTCGCCTTTGCCTACGTGCTCATTTTTACCTTCGCGTTTCAGCAGATGGGCGAAGGACAGCTTATTGCCATCGTCAGTGCAGTGGGTTACATGTTCGTGTTGATGGGAGGGGCCTGGGAAGAGAAGAACAGTGCGGATAAGCTGTGGAACAGCCTGCCTGTAGCTAAGTGGAAGGTTGTAGCCGCCAAGTTTCTATCAGTTCCTGTCTATGGGGCTATTGTAATCGCCATTTATTGGATTGTCAGCACAGTGTTTACCGCTCTCCGTATTCCCATTGCTGCGGTGCCCCTCGATCTTGTAGGAGGAGTGTTGGGCATAGGGGCGATCTTTATGGCGGCAAGCCTGTACTATCCGGTCTACTTTGCGGTGGGTTATACCAGAGCACGCTACTGGCACTTTATCCTGTTTTTCGCCTTGGTGAGCTTTGGGTCTTTTCTGCCTAGACTGTTTCCCAAAAAACCGGCCTGGATTGATCCCCTGCTGGAAAGGCTGCCGAAGATAACGAGTGATGCTATGTTTTTGGCAACATTCGGCGGGGTCATTGCCTTAATCGTTTTGATTTCGTTTCTCCTTTCCCTGAAACTGTATGAGAGAAGGGAATTCTAGTCGAGCATTGAACTAATTATTGACAAAGGCGCCTCCGCCATGATATTGTGCAAGTGAAAAGGGAGTAACTGGTGCGCCTCTTGGCGCAGCTTCGCATCAACAGCGTGGCCTTGGGCCTGGTGCGAGGGACATTCGTTCAGTGAGACTTTTGCAGCTTTTGCCTGCAAGAGTCTTTTTTGTTCGGCAAAACTGGGCAAGATTAAGTTAAGAAGGATGGTATGCTGATGGTGAATAAGAACTGGCACATATTTTCTGTCGAGGAAATTTACTCAGAGCTTCAATCGGGACCGGACGGCCTGGCAAGTGCACTGGCAGCATCCCGCCTGGCACAGGACGGCCCTAACCAGCTGGCTTCCGGCGAAAGGAAGACATTCTGGAGCATATTCCTGGCCCAATTCGCGGACTTGATGATTTGGGTGCTGATTGGTGCTGCCATCATCTCAGGCCTAGTCGGGGAGTGGATTGATGCCCTAATTATCCTCGTTGTTGTGCTCCTCAACGCAATCTTGGGCACAGTGCAGGAAAGCAAGGCCGAAGCAGCACTGGATGCTTTGAAGGAACTTGCTGCCCCAAGCGCCCGGGTGGTCCGTGACGGTGTATTGCAGTCAATACCCGCCAGTGAGCTGGTTCAGGGGGATTTAGTGATGATCGAGGCAGGTGACAGCGTTCCGGCGGATTTGCGCCTTGTGGAAGGCGCGGCTCTGAAAATAGAGGAAAGCGCGTTGACCGGTGAGTCAGTGCCGGTTGAAAAAAGAACGTCGCCTCTAGGCGAAGAAAATGTCCCTATTGGGGATCAGGTCAATATGGCTTTTATGGGCACTGCTGTAACCTACGGGCGGGGGTTAGGCATTGTAGCAGCTACAGGCATGAACACCCAGATGGGGGCGATTGCTGCCCAGCTCAGTCAAGTTGGCCAGGAGAGCACTCCCCTGCAGCAGAAACTGAATCAGATCTCCCGCATCCTGTCCATTGGTGTGCTGGCAATTGCAGCCATTGTCTTTGCCTTGGGACTGGCTGGGGGAAATCACCCGCTGACCATGTTTTTGACTGCTGTATCCCTTGCGGTTGCTGCTATTCCGGAAGGCCTCGTGGCAGTAGTAACCATTGTCCTTGCGTTGGGCATGTCGCGCCTGGCAGGGCGGGGAGCAATTATCCGCCGCTTGCCCGCGGTGGAAACCCTCGGTTCGACCCAAGTCATCTGTTCTGACAAGACTGGTACTCTAACCCAGAACAAAATGACGGTTCAGGAGCTTTGGTCTGAGGACGAGAAGCTTTTGACCGCTGCCATGGGCCACTGCAATGACTCGAGGCTGGGGGAAGGTCTAGAGACAATTGGGGATCCAACAGAAACTGCACTTCTGGACTATGTACTGCAGAAGGGGATCTGGACGCCAGAGCAGGTACGGTATAGAAGGCGCCTGGGAGAACTCCCCTTTGATTCCGAGCGCAAGCTGTCCACGGTGGCTGTAGAGCATCCAGGCGGACTAGGCGCGAGAATCTTTGTGAAGGGTGCCCCGGATATCTTAACCGGCCGCTGCACTAAAGGAGTGGGCAGCCTGGAGAATCTCGATTCCGCCGGGGTGATGCGGATCAAGGAAGCTAATGATGCCATGGCGAAACAGGGCTTGCGGGTTCTGGCTTTTGCCTGCAAGGACGAAGTGCGCCCCGATTTTTCCAACGCCGAGGAAGTGGAAAGCAATCTGACTTTCATTGGCCTTGTGGGCATGATCGATCCCCCTCGGCCTGAGGCAAAGGAGGCCATCAGGCAATGCCGCCAGGCCGGTATCCTGCCTGTAATGATCACCGGGGACCATAAGATTACTGCGGTGGCGATTGCCGAGGAGATAGGAATTCTAACCCCCGGTATGCAGGCTCTGACAGGCAAGGAACTGGAAACCATGTCAGATGACGAACTGGAAGAGCAGGTGGCCAGGACCGCAGTGTATGCCCGGGTTGCCCCTGAGCACAAGTCCAGGATTGTCTCTGCCTGGCAGCGCCGGGGCAAGATTGTGGCCATGACCGGCGACGGGGTCAATGACGCCCCGGCTTTGAGAATAGCGGACATTGGAGTGGGGATGGGGATTACCGGTACCGATGTCTCCAAGCAGGCATCGGATATGGTGTTAACAGATGACAATTTCGCCACCATTGTAGCAGCCGTAAAAGAGGGCAGGCGGATTTTTGACAACATCCACAAGACGGTGCGGTTCCTGCTTTCCTCCAACGCCGGAGAAGTGATCGCCATCCTGACAGCTGCAATCTGGGGCTGGCACTTGCTTGCCCCGGTCCATCTTTTATGGATCAATCTGGTGACAGACACACTGCCCGCTATTGCTTTGGGAATGGAACCAGCTGAACTTGATGTGATGGAACGCAGACCCCGGGATCAGAAACTCCCTTTCCTGGGCAAGCGCGACTGGCTCAGCATCGCAGCCGTTGGAGCAGTGGAGGCGGCCTTGGCTCTGGCAGCCTACGCCTTAGGCGGAAAAGGCGTCACGGGAACCACTATGGCGTTCCTGACACTGGCCCTGGCGCAGCTCTTTGCGTCCCTGGGCTTTCAGAGTGAGCGGCACAGCCTTTTAAAGGTCAAGTTCAGGGAGCACCCCATCCTGTGGCTGGCGTTTCTAGGCTCCGCCCTCCTGCAGCTGGCGGTGATGTTTGTTCCCCCGCTGCGCAGCCTGTTCGGCCTTGTACCCCTGGCTGGCAGCCAATGGCTCACCATTGGCGCTTTGTGCCTGGGAATGCTGGTTTTCGTAGAACTGCAGAAGTTGGCGGGACGGCTGAGAGGCACAAAGGCCTAGCTGCCGCTCCTTTTCTGCAGAAAGGGCACTTTTTCGGCAGGATAATAATCAACGGTTTGAGAACCTGTAGGCATGGAAACATTCCCTGATCGCAAAGGAGGCATGTTTATTGTTCACTTCATTTGAACTGAAGAACGTTATTTTCCCCAACCGGATTGTGATGCCCCCCATGTGCATGTATTCTGCCACTGAGGACGGCTATGTCACTGATTGGCATCGTGTGCACTACGGGACCCGGGCCGTCGGCGGCGTAGGCCTGATTATTGTAGAAGCTACCGCAGTGGAAAAAAGGGGCAGGCTCAGCAACAACTGCCTGGGAATCTGGGATGACGGGCATGTGCAAGGCCTCAGCGAGCTGGTACGGCTGGGCAAAGAACATGGTTCTGTAATGGGCATCCAAATTGCCCACGGCGGACGCAAAGCCTGGGGTGATGAGCTTGTGGCTCCTTCCAGCATTCCTTTTCCAGAGATGGGCACTCCCCATGCCCTGACAGCAGCCGAGATCAAGTCCGTCATTGAGAACTGGCGGCAGGGCGCACGCAGGGCCAGGGAAGCAGGCTTTGATGTTCTGCAGCTTCATGGAGCCCATGGTTACCTGATTCATGAGTTTTTGTCGCCTTTAAGCAACCGGCGCACTGACGAATACGGCGGATCTCTGGAAAACCGGATGCGCTTCTTGTTGGAGATTATCGAAGCAGTGAAGAAAGAGTGGCCGGCGGACAAGCCTCTTAGTGTGCGCCTTTCGGCAGAGGATTACTTGGAGGGCGGCCTGACCATTAAGGATACAGTTCAGATCTGCCGGGTGCTTAAGGAGCACGGAGCAGACCTGATGGATATCAGCTCAGGGGGACTATTGCCTGCTTCTATTAAGCTGGGCCCCGGCTATCAAGTGCCCTTGGCGGAGGCTGTGAAGAAAGAAGTCGGCATTCCCACAATTGCGGTGGGACTGATTACCAAGCCCGAGCAGGTGCAGGAAATTCTCCTCAACGGGCGGGCTGATTTTGTGGCATTAGGCAGAGAACTCTTGCGCAATCCTTACTGGGTGCTGGCGGCCAAGCCGGATCGGGAGCTTTGGCCCTGGCAGTACCACAGGGGAATTCCGGCCAACTAGCAAAAAGGCACAGCTGCGGACTTTGATCCGCTGCTGTGCTCATTTTTTCTGCTTAGGTGCAGGGTCCGAAAGTTCAGGCATGGCTCCGCCGGCAATGGCCCAAAGATAGAGGCTGGCCACTGTTCCATAGGGTGAATAGCGCCTCCTGTACCTCTCGAAGAGCTCAGGGGTAAGCTGCCTGTGCCGGTACAGCATGCGCATGCCCCGCTGAATGGCCAAATCCCCGTAACTGACAACGTCGGGTCTTTGCAGCGAGAAGATCAGCATCATTTCCGCTGTCCAGGGGCCTACTCCCTTGAGCTTGGTGAGCTCCCTGCAGACCTCTGCATCGGACATCGTCTGCAGCCCAGCCAGGTTTACCTCACCTTCCAGGACAGCACGGGTCAGGTCCCGGATATAGCCTGCTTTGCGCAGAGAAATGCCGCAGCGCTGCAGTTCCTCTAGCGCGGCGCGGCCCAGAACTTCCGGTTTAAAGGGCTGAAAGCGCTCTTTCATCCTGGTCCAAATGGTTTGCTGCGCCTTGGTGGAAATCTGCTGCCCTACGATGGACTTGACCAAGGCAGGGTAAAGCTCTGGATAGAGTTCACGCTTGATGGGGCCGATGCGGTCGATGGCATCGCCGAGCTTTCTGTCTCTGGACTTAAGGTACTCTGTTTCTGCTGTTCCGTATTGGAAATAATGCCGCTCAGGCATTTTTTTGCTCCAGTTCCAGCAAGTATCGTTTGGCATCGAGCCCGCCGGCATAGCCTGTCAGTTTGCCGTTTCCGGAGATCACCCGGTGGCAGGGGATAAAGATCGAAATGGGATTTCTGTTGTTGGCTAAACCCACTGCCCGGCTGCCCCGGGGACAGTCAACCCTTGCGGCGATGTCCTTGTAAGTGCAGGTTTTCCCGTAACTGATCTTCTGCAGTTCCCGCCACACCCTTTCTTGAAACTCCGTTCCCTGCACCTTGAGGGGAATCTCAAAGGTGCGGCGCTTGCCGGCAAAGTATTCGTCAAGCTCTTTTTTTGCATCGCTCAGGATGGGAGTAGTTTTCTGAACATACTGTTGCAGGCGGGGATCGTCTGCAGAAAACACTAACAGAGACAGAAATCCGTTTTCCTCACCGAGAAAAAGGCGACCTACCGGCGAGTCATATTGGCAGAAATGTTTCATGATCCGGCTCCTTCCACGGCAGACAGTCTAGAAAAAGCTGATTTCGATCCAATAGGCCAACAGGCCCACAATCAAGGCCGGTATCGTGTTCACAATGGTAGCCCACAGGGCCGAACGCTTGTCAATGGCGATCAGGGGAAACAGAGCATCGCCGTCTTGGGACAGGGCGTTGGCCAGCAAGGCAGAAAAAGGAACCAGACCCCGGGTAAACAGGGTGACGAAGATAATCTGCGGTCCGCAGCCCGGGATAACTCCAATCAGGACACCGATGATTACTGCCATCAGGCCGGTCTGGGTGAGGAAGCCGGTGATAGCCATTTCTCCTGCCAGATAGCTGCCGGAGCCCAGCAGCAGGACAAAGAGCTCATAGGCGAAGTAGGCTGCAAAGACCCAGGTGCCTACGAAGGCGGTTTCCTGGGCATTATGGATAAAGGTTTCCTTCAGGCTGGCCAGCTTCATCTCTGACTCTTCGTGGGTGTCGCTGACAATGAATTTTCTGCCCATGAGCATTAAGAATACAGAGGCTGCAGCCCCGAGAACGCCTAGGATCAGACCCAGGTTAGGAATAAAGAACTCATTGAGATCAACTTGGAAGAGATCCAGAATCCCGAGAACGAGTCCGATAGAAATTATGATCCAGTAGACCATGTAGCCTTGGTGGGTCACTTTATAGCCAAGGGTATTTGTGTCCTGGTGCCCTTTCGCAGCGTGGTGCAGCACTAAGTCGATTTCGTCGCCTTCTTCGTGCCCGATATGGGCCCAGTCTTCAAGGCCGATTCCGGTTTCGTTGGCAAAGATGCTGTGATCCAGCTCTTCATGGTCCTCGTGTGACCGGGCCTTTTTCTCCCGGGACTCATTGTACTTTGCCAAGAGCCAATCGCCCAGGGGGGTGAGGTCAACCAGGTAGCCTGTAGTGACCGCCACGACAAATGAGAAAATAGAGACCAGAACCCACTGTTTCGGCATGACAGACATGAGTACGAAGGCTGAATCCCCCATGGTTGCCAGCAGAGTAGCGATGACTGTTCCAAAGCTCACGATTCCCCTTGGAAAGAGGGGCATCACAAAAATAGCGCCGCCGCAGCCAGGAGTAAGGCCGAGAAGTGCTCCAATGATGGGCTGAATTTTCTTCGCTTCCCCTATTTTCTTGACTAACCTCCCTGAGAGGAGATAGTCAACGTAGCCGAAGAGAAGCAAAACAGCTCCAACAAAAACTGTGACCTGAATAAAGGAATTCTCGGCACTTATGATCAGCAGATCAATGATGTCGTTGAACACTAGCTTTCACCCCGAACTGTTTTTACAATGAACTGGATTGCCTCTGGATCAACAAACATGTTATACTCTTGTGCGTCACTGGGGCCCATTTGCACGTCTGAGGCCGCTTTCATCCTTGACGGCACCGGGACTCTGCTGCCGATGTGGATTTCTGTGATGCCCAGTCCCAGAAACTTGCCTGCATCCGATGGGCTGATGCCTCCCCCCGGCATGATGGAGATTCTGCCCTTGGCCTGTTCAACCAGCTTGCGCAAGAGAGGAAGGCCTTCCACCGCATTTGGGGCTTGCCCGGAAGTGAGCAGGCGATCTACTCCTAAATCGATCAAGGTATCCAACGCCGCATAGGGGTCCCGGGCAACGTCAAAGGCCCGATGGCAGGTAACTTCAAGCTTGAGGCTCTTGGCCCGCTGGACAAGGCGGGACATCGTCAACGTGTCAAAGGCACCGGTTTCATCTAGGACTCCAAAGACTACGCCGCGCACCCCCAGTTCGGCGGCGAGGGAAATGTCTTCTTCCATTTGGGCAATCTCTGCGTTATTATAGAGGAAATCTCCGCCCCGGGGGCGTATCATCACCATAGTGTCAAGATCATCGATATTGGCACTTTGCTTGATCAGCCCGTAATTCGGTGTAGTGCCTCCGGCACCGTGATCTGCGCACAGCTCAACCCGGGAAGCTCCGCCCAGGCGAGCCCTAAAGACATCTTCAATTGTGTAGCAGACAACTTCAACGATCATGGGGATCCTCCTTTGCATGCAAAACCAGCCTCACCGCATTTGGCAAGGCTGTTTATTGAAGCAGCTGTTTATTTTTCGTCTTGAAGCAGGGATTGAACCTGATCAACCACGTCCTGTGATGTCAGTTTGCCGATCTGGGCCCAGAAATTTGGCGTGGTACTACTAATAAACTCACTGATTATTTTTGTGCCGTTTTGGTTCCACACTGTCAGTTTGGGGCGTTCGCCCTGAAAGCGAAGCCGTACAAAAAAGTCACCGGACTTAAACATGGTGCTCATTCTCATTACCTCCCCTCACAGTACTTTATACCCTGTGCAGATTCGAATTCCTGCCGCGGCATAATGTTTCTGACAAGAATTCTTCATCTGATGATGCCATAGAAGGGACGAACGAAATGCTAAGTGAAATAGGAAGGGCCGCAGCTCTAATTTTCCTCGCTGAACTGGGCGACAAGACCCAGATTCTGGCCATGACTTTTGCGCTCCATTTCTCAGTAGCGCAAGTGTTAACAGGGGTAGCCCTCGGATCGCTTCTCAATCACGGCGTCGCCGTTATCATCGGGGCCTATTTGGCCCATGTCATCCCGTTGTCCGCTGTACGCCTCAGCTCAGCTCTGTTGTTTCTGGCCTTTGGCTTGTGGAATTTGCGCAGCGGCGATGAGGATGAACACCATAACCACAGAATGTTTACCAGCCCTGTCTTAGTCGTTGCTCTGGCGTTTTTCCTTGGCGAATTAGGGGACAAGACACAGCTCACGGCTATCGCCCTGGCCTCAAACGCCCAGTTTCCCTGGGCGGTACTCGCCGGGACAGTGCTGGGGATGGTGCTGACCAGCCTGGCGGCCATCGTAGTTGGCAGCAAACTCGGTGAGCGTATACCGGAATTCGCTCTTAAACTAATCTCCAGTGCTGTGTTTATAGGATTCGGCCTCTTCCATTTGGTCCAGACCGTCCCTCCTGAACTTTTGACCCTTCCCAATGCTGCCCTGTTTTCTGCGGTGCTGCTGGGAGCGATTATGTACCTGGCGGTGCCCCTCTTCAAGGCAAGGAAGCTTGCCCTTGAGCAAACCGGGACCTTTGCAACAGCTGCCAGGCAGCTAAATGCTTTAGATCGGGCCTTAAACGAGCTCTGCCTGCATGAAGAGACTTGCCGCAATCAAAACTGCCCAGTGGGGTACTGCAAGCAGTTAATCAAAGAAGAGCTCTACCGCGGCGGCAGTGAGGAAAAACCGCCCCGGACACGTTTTCAAATCCGCAAGCCCTATGTAAGGAAGGGACAGGTATTTAACACTGCCAGGATTGACGAGGTGCTGAAGCTCTTGGAAAAAGCAGACCTGAGTCCCGGCACTTACAGGGAGGTCAAGGAGAACCTGGAAAAACTGAGGCCCTAGTTTAGGGCCTTAATCTTCTCCGAAAATACGGATTTCCGGCTCCAGGCTGACCTCGAACTCTGCCAGTATTGTCTCCTGGATTTTGGCTATCAAGTCGAGAAAGTCCCGGGCCTTAGCCTCACCTGTTTTGATAATGAATCCTGCATGCTTAGTGGAAACCTCGGCTCCGCCGATGCGCAGCCCCTTTAGGCCGGCCTGCTCGATGAGGGGGCCTACATAGCGCCCTGGCGGCCGCTTGAATGTACTGCCTGCGCTGGGGTATTCCAGAGGCTGCTTGCTCCGCCTTTGGCTTTGGAAGTGATGCATCTTTTGACCAATGTCGCTGTGTTTTCCAGGGGTGAGTTCCAGTTCCACCGCGGTCACTACCGCTTTGTCTTTCTCTTCCTGGAGGCGGCTGGAACGATAGGAATAATAAAACTCGTCCCGGCACCAGCTGCCGATTTTCCCATTCTGGACAAACTGGACACTTTTGATCAGGGGGCCGATTTCGCCGCCATAGGCGCCGGCATTCATAAAGGCTGCCCCGCCCACACCGCCCGGTATGCCAACCGCGAACTCCAGGCCGCTGAGCCCATGGCGGAGGGCAAGTTTGCTCAACGAACCCATGAGGCATCCTGCCTGGGCAGAAAGGACAGTGCCTTCCACCCTGGCGCAGGCTAGAGGTTCAGCAATTTGCATCACGATGCCCCGTACGCCCCCGTCACGAATCAGGAGGTTGGTGCCGTAACCGATGACGGTCAGGGGCAGGTTATGTTCTGCCGCATAGCGCTGAGTCTTGGCAACTTCCTCGGCTGATGCAGGTTTTATGAAGAGGTCGGCTGGACCGCCCACCCCGAGGGATGTGACCTTAGAAAGCGGGTAGTTTTTAATGAACATCGCAGCGCCTCCTCATTCTTGCTAACTATATTTTAGCACAAAACCCTAGTGCGGTCTGTTCTGATTTATAAACGCGGTAGGGTCGAGCCAATAATCTGTCACCCTGGAGCGTTCCCAGGCTACGCCGTTGGTCCTCGGCCAGGCATTGGCGGGAAGCTCCTCTTTGCGCATTTCAAAGTGCAAATGGGCAGCAAAGCGGTTGTTAGGTCCCCTGCCCACAGTGCCGATAGGCTGGCGCCGCGTTACCAGCTCTCCCTTGGAGACCCAGCGCTCATCGAGGTGAGCGTATTGTGACCACACGAAGTCTTCAGAAGAAATGGCGTGTTTGATCAGGATGACATGACCCAGAGCGCTGTTCCAGCCTGAGAAAACCACTTCTCCGTTGGCGACAGCGTACACAGGCTCACCATGATCGCCGTTGCCGGCTCCGGGAATGTTCCAGTCCTCGCCTGGGTGGTAGGAGTTGCTGTACGAGCTCCAGCTCAGGAAAGCGTAACCGGTAACTGCCCAGCCTTTGCCGTCGGGATTGCCCACTGGAAAGTCGAAGCCGTCTGTTAACCAGAGCGGTTTGGGTTTCCAGGGCCCACCCCCACCTTGGTCTGTTATGGGCGAACATCCTGTAATAGGCAGGGTAAGAAGAACAAGAACAATTATTACCCAATATTTTCTACTCAAGAAAAACTCCCCCTTTTATGGTAAGTTTATTGTAACGAATCAGGGGGAAAGAGGCACGAATGGTAATTCGCCCCAGATGGAGGTTCCTTGATGCAGACAAAGTTCAAACCTATTATTGTATACTCAATACTTCTCATTCTATTGTTCGCTGTTTCCGGCAATGTTTTGGCCACGGGCACACTGCTGATGCTCGGGGCAGGGCAGGAGTTCCGCTTTGATCTGCCCCTGGATCCGGGCAAGAGCTATTCTGTCAGCCTGGCGTTGCGCACTGACTTGGAAGATGCCACCGTTACTATGACTCTATGCCAGATCCGCAATAATGATGAAGTGATCCAGCATCATATATCCAGGCACGAACTTGGCAGCAGCGGGTCGTGGCAGATTCTGTACATACCGGAAGTGACAACCCAGGCCGGACATGGGCGTTTTGAACTGTTGCTCACCTCTGACAAGGCAGGACGTTTCTACTGGCGCGATCTCAAAGTTGAGCGCATCTATACCTCGATGGAGAGTTCAGAACAGTACTGGAGCGAAAAGCTGGCGACACAAGGCACCTTTTACACCGGACTGGTTGTAGATGCCCGCCATCTGGATGTCAGGCGAGGGATGAGCCCACGAATCTACAGTGAGTCAGGGCAGCTCCTCTACGGAGGTGTTCTGGCAGGGCAGGACCTGGTTCAGGATCGGGGCGTAGTCGGTTACGGCACAGAACTCACTTCGGAGCTTCTGGGCCGCATCACGATAGATTCCGAGTACCCCTATGTGGCTCCGCTGGTGGTTCAGGCCGTCGGGGTGGCCGATGCTGCCAGGACTGGAGTGATTGTCAGCGAAGAAGACACGCTCCGCATTCTGGAGGCCATGGTCCAGTACGACTTCTTTGCCCGCTACGCGGTGATCTTTTTGGTGAAGTGAGATTCTGTCCGGAGGACTTGGAGGGATATTCCAGGGGAGGCTCGAATTAAGCAAGGGTCGGACAGTGAGACTTCTGAGAGGGTGGCGGATTTTGGGCGAGTTTAGGTTGTACTCGATAGTAATTGACTGTAAAGACGCCAATGCTTTAGCTGACTTTTACGCTGCTTTGCTAGGCTGGGAGAAATATACCGATAATCCTGAATGGATCTCGGTGGGCAGAAAATTAGAAACGCCGTTTCTTCTTTTTCAACAAGACGAGAATTATAGACCGCCGGTCTGGCCGGATCGCCCTGACAGGCAGCAGAAAAGCATTCATCTGGATTTCGCGGTGTCAGACCTGGAAAAGGCGATCCAGCATGCAGTCGAGTGCGGGGCCAAGGTGGCGCCGGAGCAGTTCTCCTCCCATTGGACGGTTATGATTGATCCTGCCGGCCATCCATTCTGCCTCTTCGAGAAGACAGCAGAAAACTGAATGTTATCCAAGCTGATACTTGCGATGCAATGCGCGGATTTCTTCGGCTAATTCGGGAACCGGCCCATCTACTGCGG
>FZPS01000199.1_pt245 | contig 17393 bp, 14 predicted proteins | sample 1817821 | NCBI WGS metagenome assembly FZPS01 (sample SAMEA104158645, study PRJEB21678) | metagenome | place: Germany | collected 2015-04-21
AATAACAGTAATTCTATAAAGACACAAAAATACCTTCCCTTACGGAAGGTTAAGCATATTTGCCAACTCTGCTGCTCCATTTGCCGCACCGGTCTCCCCAGCAGGCTATTCCAACACCGTCCCTTATTATTTCAACTATCTCGCACATGTTGGCACAACCGCCGCAGTCAATCGGCCTTACCCCGAACCGACACTGCGACACGTCAAGTCCCTTGAAACTGGTTATGCCCCTGCTTTTTACCGCCTCCCTGGCAATCAGGGCCGCCCCGATCGCCCCCATTACATCATAATGGGTAGGCACTTCTATTTCCATACCCAATTCCCTTCTAAAGGCCTCCCTTATACCCCTGTTGGCTGCAACGCCGCCCTGGAACATTACCGGCGGCTTTATATCCTTGCCCTTGCCCAGGTTGTTCAGGTAATTGCGAACCAGGGCCTGGCACAGTCCGTACACTATGTCTTCAACCCTGTGACCCAGCTGCTGTTTATGTATCATATCGGACTCTGCAAAAACCGCACACCGGCCCGCTACCCTTACCTCCGTCGTTGACTTCAGGGCCAGGTCGCCGAATTCCTCTATGGGTATCTGCAGTCTTGCAGCCTGCCGGTCCAAAAACGACCCGGTACCCGCTGCACATACCGTGTTCATGGCAAAATCCGATACTATTCCATCCCTAAGGATTATTATCTTGGAATCCTGGCCGCCGATTTCAAGAATGGTGTTCACCGCCGGATTGGTATCCAGCGCCGCCACCGCATGGGTGGTTATCTCGTTCTTGACCACGTCGGCCCCCACCATTATGCCGGCAAGTTTTCTTCCACTTCCGGTGGTGCCCGCGCCTGCTATACTAACATCCCCCATTCTTTCCTTTAGAATCTTCAACCCTTCCTGCACCACTTTTATCGGCTGCCCCATCGTTTTTAAATAATCCCTGTACACCAGGCTTCCTTGGTCATCCAAAAGTACAAGGTTTGTACTCACCGACCCCACGTCAATTCCCAGGTAATACTTCTTCATAAGCCTTATCCAGCTCCTTTTTCCTCCTAATTAAATCAATAAAACCTTCCAACCTTGTCATATACCCTGCCTCCCCCGTCAATTCATCCAGCACCAGTGTCATAACCGGGATGTCGTATTGACGGCTTACCTCCGGTAAAGCACTGCGGGCAACAATCTCCGGCATGCAGGTAAAGGGGAGAAGGTGTATGACGCCGTCGTAACCTTTCCGCTTGTACAGCACTGTATTTGCCACGCTTTCCTGGCCGTGGCCGCCTACGAAACTTCTTAGGTAAGGATAAGAGGCTTCGTTTAATTCCCGCTTGTCATATAAATGCAGGGCCTCTTTGATTAGGTGGTTGATTACCCAATAGCTGACGGTAATGGATTTGTCAACCTCCGCTCCAAGGCAGCCCAACTTTTCGGCTATGCTTAGGTTGACATAGGGTTCTATCACGGTATATATTTCTCCTACTATGCCTATCCTGAGCACTTCACTTCCTTCTTGAACCGCCACGCCGGAAACCTTGTTTTTATATTCCCCTATCAGCGCGGAAAGCTGCCTTGAGCCCCTTGCCTTGTAGGCCTTTGAATGAAATTCCTGCATAAGGCGGCTTACGGTACCGCTAACCCTTTCCCGCGGCCGGACCTGCCAGCACAGTTTTTCCAGTTCATCCATCATGACTGCCACCCGGGTTGCCCTCTTTATTGAGGCCAGCACCTGCATGACGCTCTTTCCGCCCGTTACCATGGAGAGTTTTTTTACAAAATCCCTCACATTCCCCTGGGGTCTTTCCAAAACCACCATTTTAAAACTGTACCCGAGGTCCTGGAGTATTTCCCTTTGCACCTCGGCATAATAACCGAACCGGCAGGGGCCGCACCCGCCCGCCATCACTATCACCTCGGCACCCCTTTCCAGGCTTTCAATATAATTGCCTATATTAAGCTTCAGCGGTAGGCAGGCCAGTTCCGGGGAATGCTTTGCACCAAGCTCCAGGGTTCTTTTTGTGCAGGGCGGCGGCACCAACACGTCCACCCCCAGGTCCTCAAGGACCGATTTCATCGCTATATAGGCATTTCCCATATGCGGAAAGGTTACAAGCATTCTTGAGTATCCCTCCATTCAAGCATATCGATAAAGGCTTCCAGCCTTGTATCCACCCCTGCTTCACCGGTATGCTCGTCTATGGTAATCATACAAAACGGGACCCCTTTTTTGCGTATCCTGCGCTCCACCAGGTCCCCCACCAGTGCATCCAGGCCGCAGCCGAAAGCTACCAGGTAGATAATGCCCCTTACATTTCTTTGGTCTATTAAATAAGAGGAGGCAGCCATTATTTTTTTTCCAAAGCTCCAAAACATCGGCTTTGAAAACCCCTTTGCGATCCGGTCCAACTCCTCTTTGCATACCATGTCCTGGGTCAATACGTTTATTCCTCTTGCCCTAAGCTTTTCAATTATACTCATGCTAACATAGTTGTCATATATATTGTAAGGATGCCCTATAAGGCCTATAGAATACTGGTAGTCCGCCGGTGGCGGGCCGTTTCCGTTAAGAGCCTCAAGGGGCGTGGCACCGTTTAACATCAGCCTCTCGTAGTCTGCAAGTTCGGCGGAGGCTTTTTGGTATGCCTTGTAAATCCTGCTTAAGCTGCCGGTAAAAAGCCCGCCCACTTCCAGAACAGCCTTTCTCAAGCTTTTATTACCATCCCTTAGATTGATGGTACAATCTATCACCTTCGGCAGACCCTCTATAGAGTTTATAACCATATCGGGAAGGCCGCAGAATTTTGGGCATATATACTCATTTTTTTCAACGCTTATGAGCCTTGGCACAAATAAGTAGTCAACCCTGTCCTTCAAATGGACCGCATGTCCGTGGAACACCTTCATGGGCAGGCATGCATCGTCAACACAGCAGTTGACCCCGTCGTCCAGCATTTTTTTATTGGTGAGGCCGGACAATACCACCTCGGCCCCCAGCTCTTCAAAGAAGACCTTCCACATAGGAAAATAATTGTAATACAAAAGTGCCCTCGGTATCCCCACTTTCGGCATACCCTGCCACCTCTTCCGCTTAATGATTTCTATAAGCCGATTAACCCCGGCTGTAAACCACATCAGCAATTATTCTTGCCATACCGGCGGTTTTCTAAACAATTATAACCAAAGCGGCGCTTTTTCAGCCTGCTTTATGTTACAGCCCGACATGCCGCGTTACAGGAAAAAGTGTGTACATTGTTTGAATAATAATATATACTAATAGAAAAGCCCATATTTTTAGAAGTCCGGATTATCGTTCCTTCTCGCTGCCTGTTATCGCCCGGAGATTAATCCGATCAAAATAAAGATAATGGGCAAAGTAATGAGGAGGTTTTTTCATGTACCAGGACAAGACTTTGAACTGTAGGGAATGCGGAAGGGATTTCGTATTCAGTGTCTCGGAACAGGAGTTTTACGCCGAAAAAGGTTTTGAAAACGAGCCTGCCCGTTGTCCCGAATGCCGAGCCGCAAGGAAGGCTGCCCACAGGGGAGGACGCGGCCATGGCAGGGAAAGGCAGATGTACCAGGCGGTATGCGCAAAGTGCGGGAAGACGGCCGAAGTACCCTTCAAACCGACCAGCGACAGGCCGGTATACTGCAAAGATTGTTATTCCAGGATGAATAACTACTAGCCCTTTCAAAAAAAACCCGCACTGCGGGTTTTTTTACTGGAGCTGCTTATACTCATCCGTCATGGGAATAAATAATTCAGCGCAGTTCAATAATACTGTACTGGAGTGGATCGGGTATGAACGAATTAATTGAAACGCTTCGGGAAAGCACTTTATTCAAAGGTTTTGGGAACGAGGACCTGTCAAGGCTGCTTGCTGGAACCGGTTACAGGGTTTCCGCCTATTCAAGGGACCAGGTAATTGCCCTGGAGGGGGATGACGCCTCCAGTGTGGGTATCGTATTGGAAGGAATAATTGAAGTGCAGAAAATCTACCCTTCCGGGAGAGCCATAGTCATAAGCCGCCTTTTAAGGGGAGACATATTCGGGGAGGCAATCATATTTTCGCGGAAAAAGATATACCCCGCCACCATCGTCTCATCGGGCAGCTCAAGGGTGTTATACCTGTCCGAGGCGGATATACTCCGGCTGTGCGCCTCAAACTCGAAATTCCTATACAATTTCATGGGCATTCTTTCCAACAAGATACTCATGCTAAACGAAAAGCTCAAAAGCTTGTCCTACCAGACCATACGGCAAAAAATCGCAAACTATCTGGCCGAGGAGTACAAAAAACAGAAAAACCCAAAACTTAAGATGCCCGTTTCCAGGAGGGAAATGGCCGAGCAGTTCGGTATCCCAAGGCCTTCCCTATCAAGGGAATTGATATCTATGAAACATGACGGGCTGGTTGACTTTGACAGGAAAACAATCACTATACTAGACATGGAAGCATTGGAGGATTTGCTGCTGTAAGAAAGCGGGGACATAAGTCCCCGCCAATTTTTATTCGCCCATGAACATCTTGATGTCTTCTTCAACGCTTGTTATGCCGCCTATGCCGAAGTTTTCAACCAGCACCTTGGCCACGTTGGGTGACAGGAATGCCGGAAGCGTCGGCCCAAGATGGATATTTTTGACCCCTAGGTATAAAAGGGCCAAAAGTACTATTACCGCTTTTTGTTCGTACCACGCAATATTATACGAAATGGGCAACTGGTTCACATCTTCCAGTCCGAAGGCTTCCTTCAGTTTTAAAGCGGTGAGCACCAGCGAATAGGAATCGTTGCACTGGCCTGCATCAAGCACCCTGGGTATCCCGTTTATATCGCCAAGGTCAAGCTTGTTGTACCTGTATTTCGCGCAGCCGGCGGTCAGTATAACCGAATCACCGGGCAGTTTTTTGGCAAACTCGGTATAATAATCCCTTGCTTTTTGCCTCCCATCGCAGCCCGCCATCACGAAGAACCGCTTTATGGCGCCCTTTTTGACCGCTTCCACCACGCTGTCCGCAAGACCGGCCATGGTATTGTGTGCAAACCCTCCTACGATGGTTCCCTGTTCAATTTCGGTTGGCGGTTTGCAGGATTTGGCATGCTCTATGATTTCGGAAAAGTCCTTGGGTTTTCCATCCACCCTGGCCGGGATATGCTTTACACCCTCAAAACCCACCACCCCGGTGGTGTAAACCCTGTCCTTGTAACTGTCCTTTGGCGGTACCAGGCAGTTGGTTGTCATCAAAATGGGCCCATTGAAGGCTTCAAACTCTTTATCCTGTTTCCACCATGCATTTCCATAGTTGCCCACAAAATGCTTATATTTCTTAAAGGCGGGGTAATAGTTAGCCGGGAGCATTTCCCCGTGGGTGTACACGTCAATGCCGGTTCCCTCGGTCTGGACAAGCAGTTCCTCCATGTCCTTCAGGTCATGGCCGCTTACCAGTATCCCCGGGTTGTCCCGTACGCCGATGTTTACCCTGGTAATCTCCGGGTTCCCGTAGGTGGAAGTATTGGCCTTATCAAGAAGCGCCATTGCATCCACGCCATATTTGCCGCATTCCATTACCAATGATGTCAGGTCCTCCACCGTCAATTTATCATCGGTGGTGGCCGCCAGGGCTTTCTGCATGAAGGCATACAAATTATCGTCCTCGTACCCCAGTACCGATGCATGCTCCACGTATGCCGCCATGCCCTTCACCCCGTATATAAGAAGCTCCCGCAGCGACCGTATGTCCTCGTTGGACGTGGACAGCACGCCGACTTGGGCGGCTTTCCTATACAATTCCTCGTCAGTACCAGCTTTCCACATCGCTGCATCGTGGAGACCGTCTTTTACCTGTCCGGTTTCCTTTATTAGTTTTTCCTTAAGGCTCTCCCTTAGCTCAATCCCTTCCCTGATCCTTTTAATAAAACTCTCTTTATCGAAATTTGCGTTTGTTATGGTGGAAAACAGGCTTTCTGCAATAAACCTATCCACCTGGCGGTCTTTAATGCCCGCTTCCCGGGCCTTGACACCGTATATTGATATGCCCTTCAACGTGTAGATGAGAAGGTCCTGCAAATTTGCCGTATCCTCGGTTTTACCGCAAACCCCCCTTACCGTGCAGCCGGTACCCTTGGCTGCTTCCTGGCATTGAAAACAAAACATTCCCATATTAAATACCTCCTGTTTATGTGTTTATGTTGTACTGAATTATTCATATCCCCGGTACAGGTTTTGAAACATTGCTGTTCCGGCACCGGTCTCTTAGAATATACACCCTGGGCAGTAAAAAATCCGTAACCCATGTTACGGATTTTTGTAATTCTAACTAATTCCATTAATGACCTGGTCCTTACCCGCCTGCTTGGCAATGTACATTAGCCTGTCCACCCTCTTGAACAACGTTTCGCAGTCATCCCCCTGCCGGTACGAGTCTATTCCAAAACTGCATGTAATCTGTCCCACCGGGTTTATGTAGGTACTGCAAATACGATCCCTAAGTCGGTTTGCCAGCAGCGTGGCATCTCGCTTGTCGGCGCCCGGCAGAATAAGGGCAAACTCTTCACCGCCCCACCGGGCAAAAAAGTCGGTTTCCCTTATTTCCGTACCCACAATACTGACAAACTCCACCAGTACCTTGTCCCCCACCAGGTGCCCGTAGCCGTCATTTACAGCCTTAAAATTGTCTATATCAAACAGGACCAGGGAAAGCTGCGTGCCGTACCTTTGAGCATGCTTTATAGCCCTTCGAAGCTCCTCTTCGAATCTTTGCCTGTTGTAAATACCCGTTAAAGCATCCCTTGAAGACAGCCTTCTAAGAACCTTATTTTCCAGGTAATTGATTCGCTTGTACCGGTTGACCAACAGGCTGTACATTGAAAAAAGCACAATAATCAGACCACTATGAACAACGGCGGCTATAAATTCTCTGTCGTTTATTGCCATACCGTTAATACTTGAGAACAAATGGAAACAAAGGCTTATACCCAGCGCAGCCGTTACGGTATATACCGTGCGGTTTGGGATAATAAATACTAAAAGCAGCAGAATCAATATATTAAGGTACTGAATCATGAATACGGGAGTTTCATTCAAAAAAAAGGTCCACATCAGGAAGAAAGCCCCGGTAATTTCATAGGCGGTAATGGAAAGGTAATAGTTTGCCGGCTTTTTGACGTTCCCGAGAAGGAAACTGAACAGGATACTGACAGCCAAAAACAGTATCCTGTTTAAAAGAAATACGCTCAATACCTTTTTATCGCCAATCCGGGAAAAATCCGCAGCAGCCAATGCGAAATACAGCACCCCCAGCAGCAGCGCTGCGGAACGAACCGACTTTTTAGAATGAATCATTTCCTGACCGGCAAACTCCTTCTCAAGCTCCCTGTCGGCGAATTCCCCAAGAATGGATATTCTGGCCCGGAAGGTCTTTTCCCCAAAAGACCCCATAAGAATCCCCCTAGACTTGCATTCTAATATTAGATATCGTTTAAATTTTTTCCGCGCCCTGCCCGGTTGGAGTATAATACTTTGTCCCCTCCAGTTCGCTGGGCAGGTACTGCTGTTTCACATGGTGCCCCGGATAATCATGGGGATACTTGTACCCCCTGCCATGTCCCAGCACCGATGCACCGGGGTAGCTTGCGTCCCTGAGATGCAGCGGCACTTCCCCTATCCTGCCGCTTTTCACATCCTCCAGGGCTCGATCTATACCAAGATAGGCAGAATTTGATTTGGGAGACAATGCTACCATAAGTGCAGCCTCCGCAAGTATAATCCTGGCTTCCGGCATACCAATCATTCTCACCGCTTCGGCCGCCGCCACCGCAACCTCAAGGGCCCTGGGGTTTGCCAGGCCCACGTCCTCCGCGGCGGCAATAATAATCCTTCGGGCTATGAAATTTATATCCTCGCCGGCGTGCAGCATCCTTGCCAGGTAGTGCAGCACCGCCTGTGGGTCGGAGCCCCTCATGCTCTTTATGAAGGCGGATATTACGTCATAATGCTGGTCACCCGACTTATCGTACCGGAGTGCCCGCTGCTGAATTGAATTCTCGGCAGTCTCCAGCCCGATTATTATCCTGCCTTCGCTGTCCGGCGCCGTGGTCTTTAGGGCCAGCTCCAGCGCGTTCAGCGCCCTTCTCGCATCCCCATCGCTCACCCGGGCAATATGTTTTGCCGCCTCCGTCCGCAGTTCAACGGTATGCCCGTTATAGGCATTCCCTATAGCGTTAAGCGCCCTCCCGAGCAGAAGCAAAATATCCTCTTCCGCCAGCGGGTAGAACTGGAACACCGTGGAACGGGAGATAAGGGCCTTGTTAATCTCAAAGTACGGGTTCTCGGTGGTGGCGCCTATGAGTACTATGGTACCGTTTTCCACGTAGGGAAGCAGCACGTCTTGCTGTCCCTTGTTCAGCCGGTGTATCTCATCAAAGAATAGAAGCACTCTGCCCCCGGGGTTAAGGATTGGGTTCGCCGCCTCTTCCGCTACCTGCCTTATTTCTTTCACCCCGGCGGATACCGCGCTCAACTGCCTGAAAGGAAAACTGCTCTCCGCAGCGATAATGCTGGCAAGGGTGGTTTTCCCTGTGCCGGGAGGTCCGTAAAATATGGCGGAGGACAGCATATCCGCCTTGATAAGCCTGTACAGAAGCTTCCCCTCTCCCACCAGGTGCCTTTGCCCGGCAAAGTCCTCCAGCCTGCTGGGCCTCACCAGGTGCGCCAGCGGGACCCTTTCACTTTTTTTGCTGTTCATCGTCCGTCACCTCCGCTGCCGGGGCCAAGGCCCTTATTCTACTAAAACCTTATGTACATAGGGTGATGTCATGCCCCCCAGCATGCCCCCGTAGGTAAGGTCAAAGGACAGTACGTCCCCCACCCCATAATCCGCTTCACAGTCGGAAATGTCCAGTATGGTATGGTCGCTGCTGCCCCCAAGCACAATTATCCCCTTGTCATGGGGAATAAGGGTATCGGGGTGGATATCCTGTTTTCCAACCGCAATTATTGCTCTTTTTCTAATGCCCCGGTCTGTGAATACCGGGACATTGCCGAAGGCGTCCCTGCCAATCTCGCCTATGGGTATGGACGGTTTTTCTTTGACCTCGACTATTTCGGCCTTCAGAACAAAGGTATCGTTGTAATAGTTTTCCCTCTCCGTTCCGAATACGGTCTCCCTGCCCAGCAGGATTGCCTCTCCTATCCTCAGGTTGTTAATCCCCGTGGGCATGCCACCGTCATACACAAGGTGCATGCTGCTGGAATTGCCGCCGGATATAATACCTACTTCAACACCGTACCTTTTCTCAATCTCTTCCGCGAACCCCACAAGGAGACCTAGATTTTCGCAGCTGGGCACAACGCCGCCATAACAGGTTAAATTGGTCCCAAGCCCGGCAACCTCAATGCCTTTAATATCCAACAGCTCCCCGTAGGCGGGCACTATATCGTCAAGCCAGAAACCCTCCCTGAGGTCGCCCAAGTCAACCATGGCCAAAACCCTTTTGATAACTCCCTTCTGCACGGCTTTCCGTCCAAGGACCCTGGCGGTTTCTATCTCGGATATAAGAATTAGGTCCGCAAAGTCAATCACGTCGTCCAGTTCACTCATCATCGGAATCCTCAACAGCACCTTCTCCACGTCCAGGTTTTTAAGCTTCTTTAGGTTGTCCACCCTGGAATCGGCGAGGGCTTTAATCCCGCCCCTAATTAGGCTTTGGGCAATCTCCGGGTATGCACAAAAACCCTTTGTGACCGCAGTCACCTCTATCCCGTACTGACTGCACAGAGCCACCGTTCTCCTGCAATTGCTCTCTATTTTGCCTGTGTAAACCTCAATCCTGGGGTACCGTTCCATTTTTTCACTCCCGTTCTCCGCATCTTTATTATATGATATTTCATATTTTTTTCAAAACCTAGCAGAAATGGGGACTAAAGAACAGTGCGGCTAAAACTCCGCCAGGCCATAGTCCCCAAAGTATATTCCGTTGGCTCTTCCGGTATGCCGTTACAGTGGCCCAGACGCCTGGTCTTTATTTTATAATTCTAACCTTGTCGAACGTAATATCCCCAAGGTCGGCACAGCCCGTCATTATCATTGTTTCTTTAAGCTCGTATATCAGCTTTTCGGTGTACAGCCGAACACCTTCCGCTCCGCCTCCGAAGGCCGCCACCGCGTAGGGTCTTCCTATAAGGACTGCATCCGCGCCCAGCGCCAGGGCTTTGAATACGTCCGCGCCGGTCCTGATGCCTCCGTCGACGAATACCTTAACCCTATCCCCCACTGCCTGTTTTATCTCGGGCAGTACCTCGCATGTGGCGGGGGTATTGTCAAGCACCCTGCCGCCGTGGTTTGACACTACGATGCCATAGGCACCGGTCAGTGCAGCCTTTTCCGCAACCTTTGCCGACATTATTCCTTTTATGATAAAGGGCAGCTTTGTATAGGCAGCTATTTCCTTAAGTTCTTCGACGGTCTTTGAGAACACCGGTTTCCCGGACTTGGCCAAGTGTATAAGACCGGCCGAATCAATATCCATCGCAACGGCCATTGCCCCTATTTCCTCCGCCATCTTTATCTTTTCAAACACTTTATCGTTCTTCCACGGTTTTAGAGTTGGCACCGCCAAGCCGTTAACGCTCTTTATCGGTTCCAGGGGCGCCAAAAAGCAAATATCGTCCGCACCGTCCCCGGTAAAGGCGGCACACCCTGCCATAACGGTACCGGTTACCACGGCGGTAATATAATCCAGCTCACTTATCCTGTCGTCATAGTTAAACCTCATTCCCCCTATGGGGGCTGCAAATATTGGGGCCTTGAAAGTATGCCCGAACAATTCAATAGAGGTGTCCTGGCCTTTGTATTCATAAATGGTATCCATTTCCACCTTAACATTGGAAAGATATTCATAATTCCTTATAAAACTGTTTCCGGTTCCCTTTGCCCCAACTCCGGGCACTTTCCCCTTGCAGGCGATCCCGTTACACTCCTTGCATACCAGGCAGTGGGGTGCCAATCTCTCCCTCGCCCTTTCCAATACCTCATTATAGTCCATGTTCTACCTCCGTTTAATTATTATTCAGTGCAGCCCTGCGCACTGTTTTATCCATTGTTTGCCAGTACATTTCCACACCCGTATAATATCGTAAGCCCGGCTGCGATACCGTTATTTGCCCATTTCACCGTAGAGAGGGTATCTTTCACACAGCCTTCTCACCCTGGCCGCAGCTTCTTCTTTGGCAAAAGGATTGTTCAGTATCAGCGCAATCACCTCTGCAATTTCCACCATTGTTTCTTCCTTCATACCACGGGTGGTCACCGCTGGTGTCCCCAGCCTTATACCGCTTGTAACCAAGGGGCTCTCGGTATCATAGGGTATGGTGTTCTTGTTCACGGTAATGCCTATTTCATCCAGCAGGTTTTCCGCCTGCTTACCGTTTAGGCCTTTGTTTCTCAGGTCAACCAGCATGAGGTGGTTGTCGGTACCCCCCGACACCAGCCTGAAACCTCTTTTGACAAGCTCTTCCGCCAGCTTTGCGGCGTTTTTAACAATCTGCTTCTGGTATTCTTTAAACTCCGGTGCCAACGCTTCTTTAAAGCTGATGGCCTTGGCCGCAATGACGTGCATAAGCGGTCCGCCCTGGGTGCCGGGGAAAATCGCCTTGTCAATCTCCTTGGCAAATTCGGCTTTGCATAGGATTGCGCCCCCCCTTGGACCCCTCAGGGTCTTGTGGGTGGTGGTGGTAACAAAGTCCGCATAGGGAACCGGGCTGGGATGAAGCCCCGCCGCCACAAGGCCGGCTATATGGGCCATATCCACCATAAACAATGCTCCCACCCTTTTTGCGGTCTCCGCCAGTCTTTCAAAGTCAATGATTCGCGGATATGCGCTGGCCCCCGCCACCAAAAGCTTCGGCCTGCACTCCCTTGCTATTTCATCCACCCTTTGGTAGTCTATCCTTTCGGTTTCCGGGTCCACGCCATAGGACACAAAATTGTAGTATTTGCCCGACAGGTTAACAGGGCTTCCGTGGGTCAGGTGCCCTCCGTGGGACAGGTCCATACCCATAACTGTGTCGCCGGGTTTTAGCACCGCGAAATAAACCGCAAGATTCGCATTGGCCCCCGAATGGGGCTGTACATTGGCATGGTCCGCGCCAAAGATATCTTTAAGCCGCTCCCTGGCCAGGTTCTCCACCTCGTCTACGAATTCGCATCCGCCATAGTACCTTTTGCCCGGGTATCCCTCGGCGTACTTGTTTGTCAGATGGCTGCCCATAGCCTCCATCACCGGTATACTAACGAAGTTCTCCGAAGCTATGAGTTCAATCCTGCTTCTCTGTCTTTCAAGTTCCCTGATTATGGACGCATAAACCTCGGGGTCGGATTTTCTTACTGTGGTAAACTCCACCTTTTCCCCTCCAATACTGTTTTCTTGTCGGAATTATAAAAAAACCAGTCTTATCACCTCCAGACCCGGTATTCCGTTCTCCACATATATTATATTTTTATAAGATTAATAATACAAGTCCTGCTATTTCTTTCTTCCCCGGGCCAGGAGGTCCTTAACTACCTCCGCCGCCAGTATTAGACCCGCCGCCGATGGTACAAAGGAAATGCTGCCCGGTACATTCTTTCCGGCTGCACCTTTTTTGTCATGGCTCTCTTCTTCCGCCCATTCTTCCTTACTACTTATCCTTTGCGTTGTCGGGCTTTCAACCGAGTATACAACCTTCAGCGCGCCGACGTTTCTTTTCCTCAATTCTTTCCTTATTACCTTCGCCAGTGGACAAGTATTGGTTTCATATATATCCGCCACTTTGAAAAGTGTCGGGTCCAGCTTGTTACCGGCGCCCATGCTGCTTATGATGGGTATGCCCATTGAAGTACATCTTGTTATAAGGTCCAGCTTTGCCGTTACCATGTCTATGGCGTCTATGACATAGTCATAGTCTTTTTTAAGGAGCGCACCGGCGCTGTCCGAATTGTACATCATCTTTACGGCGGTAACCCGGGCCTCGGGATTTATGTCCAGTATCCTCTCCCGCATGACCTCCACCTTTGCCCTACCCACCGTGCTGGTTGTGGCATGTATCTGCCGGTTTATATTTGTAATACATACATCGTCATAATCCACCAGTATCAGTGCGCCTACACCGGACCGTGCCAGGGCCTCGGCGGCAAAACTTCCCACGCCGCCTATGCCGAACACCGCCACCTTGCTTGCAGCAAGCATATCCAGTCCTTCCCTGCCTATTAGCATTTCGGTTCTTGAAAACCTATGTACCACTTGCCCATTCCCCCGTATCCAAGTTTCCCAAAAGGACATAAAAAATCCCCACTATGCCGTGGTCGGTTGTTTTGAACCTGCGAACGCAGGTGGGTATCCTCCTGAGTACTTTACATTTCCACTCAATGGAGGCCTATGTGCCATACTCAGAGTACAGATTCCCTATGTCAAGATGTTGGCTCAAAACTATACCGATAGTCACGCACACAGCAGGGCTGCTCCCGTTTTTCAGTTTTATAATAACACAGCAGTCTTTGATTTTCAACTAATACAATTTACCATAACAGCCGCTGGCAATTGCTATGGTCTTATTATACTCATTCTCCGGCCCAAAAATGCAGCTGTGTGCGTGGCTATCCTTTTTTTAGGATAGTTTTTGCTCCAGCCTTGCCTTGTCAAAACCGACTATATATTCATCACCGACAGCAATTACCGGTACGGCCATTATCCCTCTTTCCATCAGCTCTTTTCTGGCCTGGGTGTCCTGCTGAACATCCTTTTCTTCGTACTCCACGCCTTTTTGCGAAAGGAACTCCTTCGCCGTAACGCAGTGGGGTCATGTTTTCGTTGTATACACAACTACCTTTTCCATCTCATCCCTCCTTGGTTCATTGATTAAATTGCTTGTTCATTTATAGAATACCCACAATCTTATAATTATAACGCAAGCCAATAGGGTTTTATTCCATGTCCAGCTTAATATGAATTTCTTTAAGCTGAGCCTCATCCGCCTCCGCCGGCGCTCCCGTCATCAGGCAGGCAGCATTCTGGGTTTTCGGGAAGGCTATCACGTCCCTTATGTTTTCCCTGCCCGCTACCATCATGACCAGCCGATCCAGTCCGAAGGCTATGCCTCCATGGGGCGGTGTCCCGTATTTAAAAGCCTCAAGCAAAAACCCGAACTTTTCTTCCGCCTTTTCCCTTGAGAACCCCAGCACTTCGAACATTTTCTGCTGAAGGTTGGTATCGTGAATCCTGATACTTCCTCCCCCCAGTTCCATTCCATTTAGCACCAGGTCGTAAGCATTGGCCCTTACCTTTCCCGGATGGGTATCCAACAGCGGGATATCTTCGGCGACCGGCGAGGTGAAGGGATGGTGTACTGCCACGTACCTGCCCTCTTCCTCGTCGTATTCCAGCAGAGGGAAATGGGTGACCCACAGGAAATTGTAAGCGTGTTCATCTATAAGCCCCAGTCTCTTGCCAAGGTCCAACCGCAGCTGTCCAAGGGAATCATACACCACCTTGGGCCGGTCGGCGACAATAAGCAGCAGGTCCCCTGCCTGGCCGTCCATCCTTTTTACTATAGCGTCGGTCTCTTCCCTGGCCAGGAACTTGGCTATTGGGGATTTTACGCCCTCTTCTGTCACCACCATCCAGACAAGCCCCTTTGCGCCGAACTGTTTTACATACTCCACCAGCCTGTCTATTTCCCTTCGGCTAAAGGTATTGCCGCAGCCCTTCGCGTTTATACCGCGAATGTCGCCGCCGCTTGCAGCGGTCTCGCTGAATACTTTGAAAGCGGAACCCGCCACAAGGTCGGCTATCCCGATAAGTTTCATGTCAAACCGTGTATCCGGCTTGTCCGAACCGTACTGTTCCATTGCCTGTTGGTAAGTTATCCTTTTAAAAGGTATGGACAGCTTCAAGCCGAGGTTTTTTTCGAATACATGGGCCATAAGCCTTTCATTCAGCGATATTATGTCATCCATATCCACAAAGGACATTTCAATGTCTATTTGTGTAAACTCCGGCTGCCTGTCCGCCCTCAGGTCCTCGTCCCTGAAACACCGTGCAATCTGGAAGTACTTGTCCATCCCCGAAACCATCAATAGTTGTTTGAAAAGCTGGGGCGACTGGGGCAGCGCAAAAAATCTGCCCGGGTTTACCCTGCTGGGCACTAGGTAATCCCTTGCCCCCTCCGGCGTGGGCCTTGTCAACATGGGTGTCTCAATCTCCAGAAAACCGTTTTGGTCAAGAAATTCGCGCACGTCCATGGTAACCCGGTGCCGCAGTGTCAGGTTTTTTTGCATGGACTGCCTTCGAAGGTCAAGATACCTGTATTTGAGGCGGAGAGCTTCAGTAATGTTGTTGTTATCCTCTATATAAATGGGCGGGGTGTGGGCTTTGCTTAAAATTACAATCCCTTCCGCCGCTATCTCTATTTCACCGGTCTTCAGTTTAGGATTAACCGCATCCTCTTTTCGCCTTACAACGGTGCCTTTAACGACTACCACAAACTCGTTCCTTAAAGCCTCGGCCGTTTTAAAAGCCTGCGGGGATACTTCCCCGTCCACCACCACCTGTACTATTCCCGTTCTATCCCTTATATCAAGGAATATGAGGCCGCCAAGGTCCCTTCTTCTTTGTACCCACCCGTTTATCACCGCCCGGGCTCCGCTGTCTGCTGCATCCAGCTGCCCGCACATGTGAGTTCTCTTCAATTCTTGCATATCCTTTACTCCCCTTTTTTACTTAAGAATTATTTGCTTAATTTTTTGTGCGTCCAGTTCTGCCCTTTTTTGTCCGTCCCCCGTCATATCCTTTATGGCTGCAACGCCTTTTTCCAGTTCGTCGTCACCCAGTACCATAGTGTATTTTACACCCAGTTTATCTGCGTATTTCATTTGCGCCCTTAGACTTCTTCCCATGTGGTCGCACTCCGCCGCGACCCCGGCGGCCCTTAAGCCATACACCAGGCTTACCGCTTTTTTTGCAGCCCTATCCCCAATACTTGCCACAAACAGGTCAAGGCCCTCCTCTCTTTGTATCTCAATACCCTGGCTCTCCATTGTAAGCAGCAGCCTTTCTATACCAAGGCCAAACCCGATCCCCGGGGTGGGCGGTCCGCCGCATTCCTCTACCAGCCCGTCATACCTGCCGCCGCCGCATACGGTACCCTGGGACCCAATATCCCGTGACACTATCTCAAAGGCGGTTTTTGTGTAATAGTCAAGGCCCCTTACTATGGTTGGGTCAACGATGTATTCAAGGCCCATGTCTTCCAGGTGTTCCTTTAGGCTTTCAAAGTGGTCCCTGCACTCGTCACAAACATAATCAAGCATCAGGGGTATCCCCTCGACCGCCTTCTTGCATTTGTCCTCCTTGCAGTCGATAATCCTCATCGGGTTTGTGTGATACCTGTTATTGCAGGTTTCACACAGAAGGGGCAGCTTGTCTTTCAGGAACTCCCTCAGCTTTTGGCCGTATTCCTTCCTGCACTTAGGGCAGCCGACACTGTTAATCCTAAGCTCCAGGCCCTTCAGCCCCAGCCTTTCAAAAAACATCATCGCAAGGGATATCACGTCGGCATCCGCCGAGGCGTAGGGCGATCCCAATATCTCTATGCCAAACTGGTGGAAAGCCCTAAGCCTTCCCGACTGCGGCCGCTCATACCTGAAACATGGAGTGGCATAGTATGCCTTAACCGGTTGTGCATCGGCGTACAGCTTGTGCTCAATGTACGCCCTAACCACCGGTGCGGTTACCTCCGGCTTTAGGGTTATGCTTCTTCCTCCCCTGTCCTCAAAGGTGTACATTTCCTTCTGAACAACGTCGGTGGTCTCCCCCACACCCCTTTGAAACAGCTCTGTGTTTTCAAATACCGGCGTCCTTATTTCACGGTAGCCGAACTGGCTGCATATTTTTCTGAACATATCCTCAACATAGTGCCATTTGTATGATTCCTCCGGCAGCACATCCCTGGTACCCCTCGGTGCTTTTATTGCCATGACTATACCTCCCTTTTTCCTTCAAAAAATGACAAAGTCCCCAATGACAGGCCGAAACCGTCATCAGGGACGGGATTTTCCCGCGTTGCCACCCTGCTTGGATAATGTACTATCCCCCTCGTTGAATATAACGCTTGATAGCGTTTCGGCTTACTACAGGCCTTCAGCCGAAAGACTCGGGAAGGTCTTTCACCGTCCTTGCTGCGCCCGGGGGCTCTCAGTCACGGCCACCCTTCCCTGTACGCCTTCAAACGGCTACTTTTTCCGTCATTGTCTTTAGCCCTATGGATTTTAAAACCATTATAGTCCACAACCCCGCCGGTGTCAACTACAAACAATTGGCATGGCAGTGCCTTTCAACAACTTCCTCCTTTTCCCTTGCTATATCCATGCCC
>FZPS01000045.1_pt42 | contig 17384 bp, 10 predicted proteins | sample 1817821 | NCBI WGS metagenome assembly FZPS01 (sample SAMEA104158645, study PRJEB21678) | metagenome | place: Germany | collected 2015-04-21
TCGAATATAATAATACACCTCAAAAATTTCGTTGTCAATACCTAATATTAAAATTTTTGTTAATTTACAAGCATATTCTTAATCATTTATGAGAGTGAATTTTTACTCAGATTAACAATCGACGCATTAAACCGCTATAAATACACAATCTGCCGCTATTGTGTTAATTTCCGTTGCAATTTATTCCTTTGGAGTGTTGCGGAAATTTATTCCTAATACGAAAATATATGTTTTGATTAGCACAATGTATCGCTTTTATTATATATAATTGCACAGCCTGCTTGAAATAACTTCTAAACGAGTATTTATGTGGAATTTTGGTGGCTTTAGACCCGTTTTTGATGGCATAATTTGCATAGTTGTTAACGAGAAGTAATAGCTTTTCGTGTTGTAATGCATTGCCTAATAATACTATAATAGAAGAGATTAAATTGCATGGAGGAGTTTATGCTCATAGGAATAGTTCTGCAATTCGGTGCGGAAGCAAGGCTTGATAGAAAATACTTCGGACTGTCTATATTAGACCATTTCATAGAAACAAAAAAAGTGTGTATAGACGAACGCTACGCAATAGTTGCTAATGACGAATACTCATACACCCGCTTAAAGAATGCTTTCAAAAATGTTCTATTAAACAGTGTCGACGCTGTGGAAACTGCCGCGCGTATGCTTCATAACCCGAGTAGGCTTCCCATAGCAAAGATTGAAAGCCTTATTTTTTACGGTGATGACAGCAAGCATTCAAATACCGCAAGCGTGTACGCCGTATTCTCCGATGAAACCGACAAGGTTGATGCAGCGACATATATGCACGCTTCGGCATTTACAAGGCTCATAGAGCGCTTGTCATATCCCGGCTTGTTCGCGGCTGAATTTCACAGCTATATTATTTCCAAGCACGAAAAGAACGGCGTAGAATTCATAGACCCCAAGAACACATATATAGATGCGACCGTTACCATGGAAAGCGGCTGCAAGCTGTACCCGAATGTTTATTTGGAAGGCGATACGCACATAGGCGCAGGCACGATAATTTATCCCGGCTGCAGAATTATTGATTCGAAAATAGGCAAGGGCTGCTCATTGCAATTTACCGTATGCAATTCTTCTATAATAGAAGATAATGCGTCGGTAGGGCCTTTCGTGAATATCCGCCCCAACACGCATATTAGATCGAAGTGCAAGATAGGCGATTTTGTTGAGATTAAGAATTCTGAAATTGGCGAGGGCTCAAAGGTTCCGCATCTGTCGTACATTGGCGACGGTACAATAGGCGAACGCGTGAATGTTGGCTGCGGAAGCATTTTCGTAAACTATGACGGCGTTACAAAGAGCCGCACAGTAGTAGGAAATGATGTGTTCATAGGCTGCAACTCAAACCTTATTGCTCCCATAGAGGTCGGCGACGGCGCGTACATTGCCGCCGGCTCAACGCTTACGATGGATGTTCCTAAAAACTCCTTAGCAATCGCAAGGGCAAGGCAGGTGAATAAGACTGAGTGGTATAAGAAAAGGAAACAGCCTAAGGAAAATGAAGACAATGCTTAGCATTGAATGAAGACGAACTTCGTTCAAATGGAGACGGGCTATGCCCGAATGAAGACGCCCCTTTCGGGGCGAATTTTTTACGGCGCAATGTGATTTAACTCAAAAAGTGTCATCAATAAAATATTGAGTTCCGTGACCTTATTTTTCATTTTGCATTCTTCAGTCTGCACTTGCGCGGGCAACTCCACACTTTACACTCAACGTTGATTAAGCTTTTTCTCTAACTCTGCTCTCACCATTTGCAGCGCGCGGCTTCTGTGGCTGACTTTATTCTTTTCTTCGGCGGTCAGCTCGGCGAATGACTTTTGCAAGGGCGGGTAGTAGAACAGCGGGTCATAGCCGAAGCCGCTTTCCCCTTTGGGTTCGTGCAGAATACGCCCCTCGCAAGCGCCAACTACTTCGATAGGTGGAAAATCGTCTGACAACAGCACCATAGCGCATACGAAACGCGCCGTGCGTGCTTGGTCTTCCACGCCTTGCAGCTCACTCAGCAGCTTTTCGTTGTTTAGCTTGTCGTTATGCCCCTCTCCGGCGTAGCGTGCGCTGAATACCCCGGGCGCACCGTTTAGATAATCAACCTCTAAGCCTGAATCGTCGCTCAGTACCGCATAGCCCTTTGGTGCAATTTTCATTATCTCTGCCGCTTTTATATAGGCGTTCTCTAAAAATGTTGAGCCTGTTTCCTCAACATCAACGTTAATTCCCGCGTCCTTCAAGGTAAGTATATTAGCGAATATCTCGCCTAAAATCTGCTTGATTTCCCTCACCTTGTTCGCATTGTTTGAAGCAATAATCAGATTCATATTTCCCTCTTATTTATGTGCGCATTTCGGGGCGTTGCTCCATACCCCACTAATTTTCTTAGGAAGAAAATTAGCAAAAGAACAAGCAATTTTTCACCACATGCTATTTTATGTTGCGATTGCGTAACACTTCATTCGCCACAGGCGTATTCATTGAGCAAAGCTCATCACATGCGCTTCCTCTTCCCCTCTCATTATCCGCAAACCGCCCTGCGCCAGCGCCTCCATCTCAAATTCACCCGCCATAATCTCAACGGGCGCAATCCATTCCACGCGCTTCCTTATTATATCGGTAAGCGGCTTTGAGTTCGCAACTCCGCCTGTAAGTATTATCCTGTCCACCTTGCCGAAAACTGCTGTCGCAAGGTCGCCTATGCCCTTGGCTATACCGTACGCAAACGCTTCAAAAACTAATTTTGCGTGCTCGTCGCCATTCTCAATGCGCTTTTGAACCTCTATAACATCGGCAGTCCCCAAATGCGCGCGCAAGCCTGCATTTCCGCGAACCTTCTTCGTCATCTCTTTAAGCGTGTACTTGCCGGAATAGCACAGCTTTATCAGCTCCATAGCCTGCAATTTACCGCAGCGTTCGGGCGCAAAGCCCGCGTCATCGTCGCTATACATATCTATTGCCTTGCCCTTGTGGAAAAGCCATACGCTGCACCCTCCGCCTATGTGCTGCACAATAAAGGTGCAATCCTTCAAGGGCTTTTTCATTATTTCGTTTGCGCATTTGTACGCCATTGCGTGAGTGCTCAGCGCGTGCCCCCTGCTTTTCTTGGGAAGCTCGGGCAAGCCGGTAATCCTTGCGATATCCGAAAGCTCATCAACGGTTACGGGGTCGTATATATATGCAGGGATACGCTTGGCAGCCTCGCCGGCAAGCTCATACGCAATAGCGCAGCCGACATTCGAAATATGCGTGTCTATTACGCTGCCGTGCATGTAGTCAAGCATTTCCTGATTTATTACATACGCGCCCGATGCGCAAGGCGGAACCATTCCGCCGCGCGACATAATGCAGGTGAAGTCTTGAATAGAAAAGCCGTGCTCCTTCAAAGCCGCTCTTATCTTTTCGGTTCTGAACTCCTGCTGCTGCATTACATGGTCAAAGTCCTTCAATTCTTCTTCGGAATGCTTGATGTTTAATGACAGCTTACATTCTTCATCGAAGAACACCGCAATTTTAGTTGAGGTTGAGCCTGGATTTATAACAAGAATCTTTTCTGTTCGCATATTCACTCCTGCGAAGCGGTAACGCCTGCGCCTAATGCAAGCGAATAATATTTTTCGTCAGTTGATGAACCTCTTGAGGTTAAAACGATAGGCACCTTGCAGCCTAATACAAGCCCCGACAGCCTTCCGCCGCAGGTATATACGAACGCCTTGCCCAACACATTGCCCGCAACGATTTCGGGAACGAAAAGTATATCGAAGTTGCCCGAATAGTCGCTCTTATAGCCCTTTACCTCCATAAGCTCAGGCACCATAGCCAAATCGTATGAAATAGGACCCTCAACATAGCAGTTGCCTAACTCGCCCTCAACACTCATTCTGTGAAGCTCTGCCGCGTGCACGGTTTCGGGCATCTTGGGATTTACGGTTTCAATTGCGCACAGTGCGGCGACAGCGGGCTTTTCATAGCCCAGCTTGTTGAAGAATTGAACAGCGTTCATAACTATCTGCTTTTTCTGCTCAAAGTCGGGGTACATGCACATTCCGCCGTCTGTAACGCAAATCAGCTTGTGATACCCGGGAAGCTCGCATATCATTATATGGCTCATAAGGTTGCCAGTGCGCAAATCCGCTTCCTTGGATAAAACGCCTTTTAACAGGTCGCCCGTCATTATTTTGCCCTTCATCAAAAAGTCAGCTCTGCCCTCATGTATAAGCTGCGCCGCGCAAACAGAGGGGTGCATGCCCTCGGGAACCTGCACTATCTCAAAATTATCGGGGTTCTGCTTCAGCGCGACCAACTCCTTGCGGATTTCCTGCTCGTCGCCTACCAAAATAGCGTTTACTATGTCAGACGCCTCAATAACCGCCTCCAAAGCGTGCGCATCGTTTGCCTGCACCAAGGCAACAGTGGTCTTTTTACTGCCCTTTTTTACAAATGAAATAAGTTCATCAAAGTTCTTAAGCATAGCATACTCCTCATATGATTTACTTTATCCTATAATAGCACAAAAGCGTGCTTTCGTGAAATATAATCGAATAATATACAAATGCTTTGCGCAATCTAAAAGTATGAGCAAGACCCTTTTGACCATAGCTTCAATATTATCTAAGATGTTCCAAGCACCGCCAAATGATTCAGGCGAGTCGCAGGACGACGCAAATTATGCGGAGCTGTTAAAACAGTACACCCCCAAGCCGGAGGATTTAGAAAAGCAGCGCAAGCGTACTTTTCCCAATATGCCGCTTATTTCTATTATGATGGTAGCTACAAGCGAGTCCGAAAAGGATTTGCAGGCGACTATTGATTCGATTAAGAGCCAGACCTACGCACTATGTGAGCTGTGCATAGCCGTAAAGACGGATTCAAATATAGATATAAAGAAGTTTGAGAGCATAGAAAATGTTCGCATTGTTTCAGCAAACGGTACTGATAAAGAGCTTTTGAAGGCGGCAGAGCAGCAGGTGTCAGGCTCATACATAATGCTTATGTACCCGGGCGATACACTGATGCCCAACGCCATGTTTGAGTTCGTAAGCGCTATAAATAACTATCCTATTGCCGAGGTATTTTACTGCGATGAAGACGAGCTTGTAAACGGCGAACGCAAGAACCCGAAATTCAAGCCTGATTATTCCGAGGATACTCTCTACTCATGCAATTATATTGACAGGGGGCTGTTGGTCGCGCGGTCGCTTTATGACGCATGCGGAGGATTGAACGCCGCGACTCCAATGGAGGAATACGATTATTTACTGCGCTTAGCGGCATTAGCTACGCGGATAATACATATCAGCCGCCCGTTTTACACAAAGAAGCGCAAAGCGCCCGTAATTGATTACAGCGACGGAAAAACAGTTATAAATGCGAACTTAGCGCGTAAAAAAGTAAAGGGCTATACGGTTTCGGGAATGTATAATGGCAGCTTCAGGGTGCATTTCAGCTTAGCGCTGAAGATGATTGTCGGAATAGTAGTAATAAGCGAAGGCGATATGGACGAGTTGAAGCGCACTCTCGAATCCATAGAAGATATAACGACATATAAGGATTACAGAATACTAATACCCAATAACGGCACAGCAGATGTAAGGCTGCAAAGATACTTCACCGCACTTGCAAACAACAAGGCAGCCGAGATAGTGCAGGGCTTCAACCCTAAATCCTCATTCGCTGAAATGTGCAATAAGTGCGCTTTTGGCAGCAACACAGGCGCGGTAGTAGTTATGCGTTCCGGCTTAGATGTATTCACGCCCGACTGGTTAGAATCCATGCTTGAATTCATTGAGCAGCCCCATATCGGCATGGTAGGCGGCAAAATCGTTACCCCCGATAACAGAATTGTGCATTCAGGAATGGTATTAGGGCTGGGCGGCTGGTGGGATTCTCCGTACTTCGGCGAGCAGGACGGCTTCAATAACGAGCGCATGAACTACTTTGCAAACACAATAAGAAATACAACCGCGTTAGGCTCACAATGTGTTATGGTGAATTCATCAATATTCACGAGCTTCGGTGGATTTGACGAGAGCTTTAGAACACACAACACAATTATAGAATTCTGCATAAGATGTTCGCGCGCGAACTTGAAGAACATATACAACCCCTTTGTCAAGTTCAGATATTTCGCCGACATTTCGCGCACATTTGATGAAGGCAAGGCAGCGGAGGCGGATATAGAACGCTGCTATGACATTGTAAGGTCATATTTAATAGAAGGCGACCCCATGTATAACGCGAATTTCGATTACGCAAATGTAAAACCGACCGTCGCAAAAAAGCCAACCCCTGCAATTCTGTTAAACGAGCATTATAAGAAAATAGTCTAAGTCTTTCAGAACAGTTTTTTTCTATAAACGCACAGCATAGATATTACGCTTCCTATTAGCTGTTTATGTGTGGTATAATTTAGTATGCAAACATCTGTAGCTTGATGAAATACAGCACTTGGAGGTAATATGTCAGTAATTTGTACCATATATGTACCCGAAGGTATAGTCATGGCAGCAGAAAGCCGTATGACTATTACAGCAACAATGAAGCCCAAGGAAGATAACGCGCCCACGCAAACATCAATATTCTCAATATCCGACAACGCGCAGAAGGTTGTGCTTCTCAACAAGGTCAAAATTGGAATAAGCGCTTGCGGCGCAGGCATTTTAGATGAAATCACGATAGCCGATTATATCAGGATATTCGAAATTCAAGAGGTAAACCCGCGTGACGGCGTAATGGTGGTTGCGGACAAGCTGCGCAGATACTCATCTAAATACAGCAAAATGGTGCAGTTCCATGTAGCCGGCTATAATGATGATGAGCCCTTTTTATACGCAATATCAAATAACGAATGTAAGCGCCTGAATCATAAAGACGGTCAGATTCTTTACGGTGCAGCGTGGAACGGCGAGCCTGTAGCCATAAATAAGCTTTTGAGCGGTCAACCTAATATGCAGACCAATTTCAAGATAATGCCCTTAAAGGACGCGGTTGATTTTGCGGACTTTCTTATTGAAACCACAATCAAGTATCAAAGGTTCGAGATGAAGCCCAAGACCTGCGGCGGCGATATAGATGTTTTAGTATTAACCAAAGACGAGGGCTTCTGGCACAGGCACAAGGTATTCAAGCCTCGCTCAATTTAAGAATATCAGCTTTACAAGCTGCGCCAAGCCCCATATTATTGGCTGGTGCAGTATGTATATAATAAGCGTGTGCCTGCCTATCGTCGTAAGCGGCTTCCAAATAGGTTTTGTGAAGAATTTCGGCACGAGGTTGTGCTTGAAGAGGTAGCCTAAGCACGCGCCTACAAAAAACGCAAAGCCCCATGGCATTAAGGGAAAATAGTCCGCAGAAGTCGGCTTATACCCTCCAAAGCCCATTATATAGCCAATAAAAGTATTATACAGCGGAGAGTTCTGAAACTGCCTGTAACCAAAAAACCAAAGCCCCTTCTCCTTGTAATATATGGAATAGGTTACAAAGTACAGCGCAAGAAATATAATAGCGCCTATTATCGCGGCGGTTTTTTTGTGCTTAATCCAAGAAAAAGGCTTTAGCTTTTCTATTCCGGCATAAAGCAGCATCATAAAGCCTAACAGGTGCAGTATCCCAATATAAACGAAGAAATCTCTTAAGAAAAGATAAGTAACAAGCGATATTCCGAAAGCCGCGCCTAAGCAAATAGCCGCACGCCGCAGATTGCTGCGCGTTAGGTTGCAGGTAATGCCCGCCAAGAAAACGAACATGAATCTGCCGATTTCGAGTATTATGCTCACAGCGGGGTTGTTCAGCATATTTATCTGAAAGCCTTCGAGCTCAAGGTCTAACAGAAAATGGTTTATTAGAACGCCTATTATCATAATGCCCCTGATAGTGTCTAACAGGTGGAAGCGTATTTTTTCAGGCGGCTTAATTACGGATTCATTTTGCGTGAGGCTTTTTTCCATGTGATGATTTTATTATATTAGGCGCAGTACAGTCAAGCGGCTTGAAATTTTTGGGCTTGTGATATACACTCAAAAAATGAAGTACGCCAAGGTCATAGTAGATATTTCCGTAGATAGCGTTGACAGGCTGTTCAGCTATGCCCTGCCCATAGAAGCGCATATCGGGCAAAGGGTTTTGGTTCCGTTCGGCAACAGAAGGGTTGAGGGCTTCATATTAGAGATTTCCGACGAAGTACCCGAGGGCGATTTCGAGCTTAAAAGCGTAATAAAGGTGTTAGAGGATTACGCGGCGTTAGACGAATCGCAAATAGAGTTAGCCCATTGGTTGAAAAATGTATATCACTGCACTATGGCGCAGGCGTTAAGGCAGATGATTCCCGCACAGTTGCGTGGCATGAGAGTAAAGGAGAAAAAGATACGCACCATTTCGCTGAGCGAGGATTTCGACAAATCAACCATACAGAGTCTTAGAAAGTCAAAAAAGAAAGAAATATTGCAGCTATTAGCCGAGGCGACAATAGATGTTGCGGTTTCGGATATAGTAGAGCTTTTCCCGAATTCATATGCCCCCATAAATGAGCTTATAAAAGAGGGAATCGTAGTAGAGCGGTTTGTAACGGTCTATCGCCGCCCTGCGCGCATTGCTCTCCAATGCGTTGAAAAGCCCGTATTGAACGATGAGCAGGAAAACGCCCTGCAAAGAATAATTCAAGCGGTTGACGAGGGCAAGCAAAAAACCATATTGCTTCACGGTGTAACAGGCAGCGGCAAAACCGAAGTGTATATGCACGCAATCGAATATGTGCTATCGAAAAACAAGGGCGCTATTGTGCTTGTGCCGGAGATTTCTTTAACTCCGCAAACGGTGGCAAGGTTCACAGGCAGATTCGGGAACTCAGTCGCCGTACTGCACAGCAGATTAAGCGCAGGCGAACGCTTTGACGAGTGGCGCAGGATAAGATTAAATCAAGTAAGCGTCGTAGTGGGCGCGCGCTCTGCTGTATTTGCTCCCATAAACGATTTAGGAATAATAGTTATCGACGAGGAGCACGAGGACTCATATTCCTCAGAAACTCCTCCCCGCTATACCGCTTCGGAGGTCGCGCAGAAACGCTGTGCAATAGCCAACGCGCCGCTTATTTTAGGCAGCGCCACGCCTAAGCTGACTTCGTATTATTATGCGAAAACAGGCAAGTACGAGCTTATAGAGCTGGAAAAGCGCGTGAACTTCATGCCTCTCCCCCATATAAGCATTGTGGATATGCGCAAGGAGTTTATACTGGGGAACACGAGCATATTCAGCGGACTTTTAACCGAGAGATTAAAGGAGTGCATAGACGCGGGCGAGCAGGCGATATTATTCGTAAACAGGCGCGGCTATTCAAGCTTTGTAATGTGCAGGGCGTGCGGCGAGGTTATTATGTGCCCCGACTGCGATGTTTCATTGACCTATCACAAGTCCGAAAACGCGCTTAAATGCCATTATTGCGGAATAGAGCAGCGCATACCGAAAAACTGCCCCAAATGCGGCAAGCCCTATCTGAAATATATGGGCATAGGCACTCAGCAGGTGCAGGAGGAGTTCGAAAGGCTGTTTCCAAACACAAAATTTTTACGAATGGACACCGATTCCACGCGCGGCAAGAACTCACACGCCAATATTTTAGAGGCGTTTGCGTCAAAGCAGGCGCAGGTTCTAATAGGAACGCAGATGATTGCAAAGGGCTTGGACTTCCCCGATGTAACGCTTGTAGGCATTGTTTCTGCTGACAGTATGCTTAATATCCCCGACTATCGCAATACGGAACGCGCATTTGCGCTTATAACTCAGGTAGCGGGCAGGGCAGGCAGAGCGGAGAAGCCGGGAAGCGTGGTTATTCAAACCAACAACCCCGAAAACAATGTTATAAAGTTAGCAGTTCGGCACGATTACAAAAACTTTTATGAAGAGGCAATACATGAGCGCTTGCAGTCGCTGTATCCGCCATTTTCGCTTTTCGTAAGGGTATTATTTATAGGCGATGAGCAGGAAACGCTTATACAGGAGTCGAGAAAGTTCGCAGACGATTGCTATGCCATGCTTTGCGACATTCTGAAATCAAACTCTGCCGACTGTTCGGAAATTTTATTCATGTACGCAATGCCCGCGCCCATAAAGCGCATAAAAGAAAAGTACAGACAGCAAGTGTTAATCAAGCTCGCCCGCACAAAGCACACATCAAAGCTGATAAAGGCAATCTACACTTATTCGGATAGCTGTAACTCGAAGCATCTGTATTCTATTGAGATAAATCCTAACGATATGCTTTAAGGAGTTATAGATGTGGAGCTGCAGAGTGAGCCGGTTTAAAAATGCTGAGCCCATTATGCAGAATGGAAAAGAAATAGGCGTTCTTTTTTGTTGAGTAATATTTGGCATTGATAATTATGCAGTACATACTAATATATAATATAACTAACTTCTTCTTATATAACTACGCAGAACTCGCTATTCAATCTTTTTTCAGAGCATAACAACTATAATGCGCACCGATACACTAACTCCACACTCAATACTGATTGGTCGCTGCACGACATGAAAAACCCTAACGGGCATGAAATAATTAGCTTGCGCGAATAATGGAATACTGCGCTTCGGGAAACACTATTTTGCGTTTCTAATTTTGTGCTTTTCTGTGTTTTTCGCGCCGACTCCACATTCCGCACTGAAAAAGGGGCTTTCGCCCCCTTTTATATCATCTTATATCAGCCCTTCGGACCTGCGTCAATAATATGCTTTGGCATATTGTTATACTTCTTGAAGTTCTCAACGAAGCGAGTGGCTAATTCTTTAGCTGTTTTATCGTATTCGCTCTTGTCTGCCCACATCTCGCGCGGACTCAGCACTTCATTAGGAACGCCGTTCACAGCCTTGGGAACCAATACATTGAATACGGGGTCAAGCTCAAATTCGCCATTTTCAAGCTCGCCGCTCAACGCCGCAGTTACCATTGCGCGCGTATGCTTAATGCTTATGCGCTTGCCGACGCCGTACTTGCCGCCCGACCAGCCCGTGTTGATAAGATAAACTCTTGCGTTGTGCTTCTCTATGCGCTCGCCCAGCATCTCAGCGTAAATCGAGGGATGCAAAGGCAGGAAGGGCGCACCGAAGCAGGTTGAGAAAGTAGTCTGCGGCTCGACAATTCCGCGCTCCGTACCGGCCAGCTTGCTCGTGTAGCCTGATACGAAGTGGTACATAGCCATGTTCTTATCAAGCTTTGAGATGGGAGGAAGCACGCCGAAAGCGTCAGCAGTCAGGAAAATAACCGTGTCTGGATGACCGCCCACACCGGGAATCACGCAGTTCGATATGTATTCAACGGGATATGCGGCTCTGGTGTTCTCTGTAATCGACTTGTCGCTGTAATCAAGCGCGCGTGTGTCGTCGTTCATTATAACATTTTCTACTAATGTACCGAACTTGATTGCGTTGTATATGTCGGGCTCATTCTCCTTTGAAAGGTTAATGCACTTTGCGTAGCAGCCGCCCTCAAAATTAAATACGCCGTCATCGCTCCAGCCATGCTCGTCGTCGCCGATAAGATTTCTGTTGGGGTCAGCCGAAAGCGTTGTCTTGCCCGTGCCTGATAGTCCGAAGAAAAGCGCAGTCTTTCCGTCGTGCCCGATATTTGCTGAGCAGTGCATCGGGAAAACGCCCTTCTTGGGCATAAGATAATTCATAACCGAGAATATGCTCTTCTTGATTTCGCCCGAATACTTGCTTGCAGCTATGAGCACCATTTTCTTTTCAAAGTCTAATATAATTGCCGCGTCGGAATTCGTGCCGTCTAATTCAGGGTTAAGCGTAAGCCCCGGAGCGCAAATAACGGTAAATCCGGGAACGAAGCCCTCTAACTCCTCAACAGTAGGACGAATAAATGCCTGTGTAGCAAACAAGCATGAGCTTGCGTATTCGCATATTACGCGAATGGGTAAGCTGAAACGCTTATCCGCGCCTGCGAAACCGTCAAACACATACAGCTCGCGGTTCTGCAAATAAGCAGTTATGCGGCGGAATATAGCGTCTGCCTTTTCGCGGCTTATAGGAACATTCACCTTGCCCCAGTCAATTTCATTATGAACATCGGGCGTATCTACAACGAAGCGGTCGTTAGGTGAACGCCCTGTGTATTTGCCGGTCTTAATAACTAATGCGCCAGTTTGTGATAGCTTGCCTTCGCCGTTTCTTATAGCGTGTTCTACGAGTTCTGCGGGACTTGGATTCTTGATAATCTGCTTGCTTGTGAAAATGCCGAGCTTTTCTAATTGACCCTTAATCATTTTTTCCTCCAAAGTTTATATTGCAGCGCCGATAGGCTCAAGTTGATTATATCCTTTATTCAATATTATTTCAATGAGCCTTTCCAAATATACTAAATATTATTAGATGAAAGGAATTTAGGATATTTCGATTTTCTCCGGCTGTGAATCTGTAATATTGCGTAAGCAGGTGTGCGTTTTGCGCTTACAAGCAAGTGCAGCATTTCTATTCTTGAAAAGCCAAATAAAAAGGGGCTTTCACCCCTCATTGAGCCTGCGTAAACGCTTATTAGTCGCCTATCCAGTCAACCTCGCCTATTGCGTAGCGCAAAAGGTGCGATACATCGCCTGTGTTCTTGTTCCTGTCGCCATTTGTGTCAAACAGCTTCAACTGCGCGTCGTTAAGCTTGATTTTGCCTACCAAGTGGCGCAGCATAAGCGTCGCGTCGCCTGTGTTTACATTGGAGTCCATATTCACATCGCCCACTCTGCCGTCCTTGGGAACGCGCTCAAACAGCAGTATTTCAGAGAACTCCTCATTGTCTGCGGCAGCATTGCCCAAATCGTCGCAATACAGATATTTATTGCTCACATAGTCAAAGAATACGCTGAAATCTTGATCCTCAACATTCTGATACACGAAATACCCTGCGTTGAATATATCGGGTGTAGTGATATACGAGTTATTCGCAACAGCCAAGAACTCCGAATTCGCCACATTGCGCAGGTTGAAGCCCTTGTAATTGTCGCCGTATATGAATCTGAACGCCGACAGCTGCTCATTCACATTATCGTAGAAGTACAGCTTATCGTCTATTATATCTACGGGAATTGTGGAAATTCTGCCTTCCTTATATGTAAGCGCATACGATACGCCGCTTTTCTGCGCGACAATATAGTAGTTCTTGCCCGTTTCGGGAGTATGCACCCTGATATAGTCCGCTGAAATTCTGATATGCTTATAAACAGATATTTCACAGGCGTTTTGAATATTAGAGGTCTTAAAATACCCTTCATCATCAAAGCTCAAATACACATCGCGCTTTGCGTTGTATAGGTAGCTTTTGCCGCTTGTACTTACCAAATCGAACGAATCCGCGTACAGCGGGAACACATCCTGCATCTGCACATACCCGTCGCTCGCCGTTAAATATTGACCGGTTATTATGCTTGCCAATCTGAAACCGTCATTGCCCTTGTTGGCTACGAAAATCACTTCTTCAAGATTGCCCTGCTCGTTTTGAGGCACTATGCCTCTGCGATCAACCTTTATCTCTATTCCCCATAGCCCGTTGCCCGATAATCTGTCTAACACGCTTAGCGCAAAATGCTCGCCCTTCGCGTTCTTAACAGCAAATATGTAGTGCTCGCCGGCTTTTATAGTGTCCGCTTCTACGAATCTCAAGGGCTGCTGCGTAGGGGTTACGACTGTTGTTCTGTAAACCGCTATTACTGTCAAGTCGCTTGTAACATATGAGAAATCGCAGCTCCAGAAAGCGAATACGCAGCCCTCCCTTTGCGGAGGCTCGGGCGCTATTGCGGATTGCCCATGCTTAACCTTCTGTGAGCTGAGTATATAGTAGTCGATATCCACGAACACGACTGAATATACCTTCAAATCATACATAGCCGCGACAGTCATATTAGAAAGCACGCAGGAAATGTCCTTATCCCAGCCAATGAAGTCATAGCCGTAGTGCTCAGGCGGTATTGGCGGCTCGGCTACACCGTCTCCATGCTCTACATATACCTTGCCTATTACGGTTTCATAGTCCCAATCTACGAATGTAACCGTGTGTATGAGCTTGCGCCAATATGCGAAGAACTCAACATCGCCGTAACTGCCTGAGGGTATCTCCCTGATAGGTATGCCGCTCAATTCGGGATTGTCATACCAGCCAACAAACACATGCCCCTCCATTGTGGGACGCGGCAATGTAACAGTTTCGCTCTCTATCGTGTATGTTGTCGGGTATTCGGCAGGCATAATTCCGTCATACACATGGTAGATAATCTTATATACGGTGGGTGTCCATGTAGCGTAGAATGTGTAATTGCCCACAGAGCCGGTTGTAATCTTATCAAATATCGTGCCTGTTTCGTTCATATAACGCCAGCATACGAAATCATATGCTGTGCGCGTTGGTATGGGAAGGTAAATGGTCGGGCTTTCTATGGTGTAGGTCGTGGGAGCGCCGTCGGGCAGCGTTCCGCCGTTAAGTATGTATGTAATAGTATAGATTTTGGGAGTCCACTTCGCATAGAAAGTACGGTCGCCAATAGAGTTAGGCGCAATCATGGTTATAGGATTGCCGCTGAACTCGGGCGTGTCATACCAGCCCGAAAAGTCGTAGCCCACTCTTGCGGCTATGGGAAGCGTTACCCCTCCGCTCTCTATGGTGTATGTCTTGGGTGCGTCGGAGGGAATTATGCCGTTGTTTGCCACATAAGTAATCGTATAAACCTCAACGGTCCATTTGGCATAAAGCGTAATGTCGCCCGTTGTGCCCTGTGTAATCTGTGCTATGGGGTTACCTGTGTATTGGGGATTGCTATACCAGCCTGAGAATATATACCCTCGCTTTGTGGTTGAAGGAATCGCGAAGGTAGGCGTTTCGATAGTATAGCTTGTTACGAAGCTCGGCAGGTACATTCCGCCGTTTGTAACATAGGTTATCTTATAAACTATGGGAGTCCATGAAGCGTAGAAAAATTTATCGCCGTATGAGCCCGCGGCAATCTTGGTTACCGCATTTCCTGCAAGCTGAGGATTGTCATACCAGCCGGAAAACTCATAGCCAAGCCTTGCAGGTATGGGCAATATAATATCAGGACTCTCAATAGTATAGCTCTCAGGAGCGTTTATGGGATTCACTCCGCCCCGCAAATCGTATTGAATTATATAGCTTATCGCTGTCCACTTAGCATACAGCGTCAAATCGCCCGTCGTGCCTTTTTTGATTTGCGTTATCGCTTCGCCTGTGAAGTCAGCGTTATTATACCAGCCCGCGAAATCATAGCCTGCTTTTGTGGGTATGGGCAGCGCAAAGCTTGAATCAATATTGTAGCCTGTGGGTGCGTCTATGGGATTTATGCCGCCATTGAGATTGTAAGTTATAGTGTATTGAATGTACTCCCATGCCGCGTAAAATGACTTATGCCCCGTTGAGCCTGTGGGGATATATGTTACCTTATCGCCTAACAGATTCGCGTTCGTGTACCAGCCCGTAAACGCATAGCCATGCTTAGTGGGCTGGGGCAGGTATATAATGGGGCTTTCTATGTTGTATGTGGTAATAGTGCCTAAGGGAAGGGTTCCGCCATTCGTGTAGTAGGTTATCTGATAGTTTATTACCTCCCATTTGGCGTAGAAAACCTTGTTGCCCGTAGTGCCCTTAACAATGCTTGCAACGGGCGCGCCTTCAAATTGCGGGCTTTCGTACCAGCCTGCGAAAGCATAGCCCGGCCTTTCGGGAACAGGCAGCGCGAAGGTTTCGCTCTCTATTGTGTAGGTGGATATTGGCGGCGCTGTGAACTGCCCGCCATTGAGGTTATATGTTATCGTATAGTTGATTTTATTCCATTTTGCGTAGAAAACTCTGTTGCCATAAGAGCCCTTTTCAATTTTAGCTACGGGGGCGCCCGCAAGGTCCGCGTTCTCATACCAGCCGCCGAATGTATAGCCGTTCTTAACAGGCACAGTCAGCGTGAATGTTTCGGTTTCTATCGTATATAGCGTCTTGGGCGTGACTTCGAACGCTCCGCCATTCAGATTATATGTTATCGAATAGACTATCGCGCTCCACTTGGCTTCAAATACCCTGTCGCCATAGCTCCCCGTAGCAATTTCGGCAAACAATGTACCGTTTTCGTACCAGCCGACAAAGGCATAGCCCGTTTTTGCAGGAATGGGAAGTGAAAAAGTATCGCTTTCAATGGTGTATTCGGTGGGATAGCTTGCGGGCAGCTCTCCGCCATTTACAACATAAGTAATCGAATATACTACAAGCTCCCAAGCCGAATGAACATCTAAGTCGTTCGTTATGTTAGAGAAATCCTCTATCCAGCCTGCGAATGTATAGCCGATATGCTCGGGCGGCTGCGGTGCTGTGGCGGAAAAGCCCATTTCAACCCTCTGCTCTGAAATCACATTGTCGTACTTATCTAAGAATCTTACCGTAAACGCCTTATACCTTGCGTAAACCCTGCAGCTTGCGGTAAATCCGCCGTCGTTCGTGGTTACCGTTATAATTGCGTCTCCGCGCGAAACGGCGGTTATTACACCGTCAACAACCGTGCAAACTTCGTCATTATCGCTTGACCATGTAACAGATTTGTCTGTCGCGTCCTCAGGGGCGACTATTGCTGTAAGCGTGAATGTATCGCCGATAACGAGTGTTATTTCGGAATGGCTAAGCGCAATCCCCGTAACAGGCACGGCAGGCTGAGGCGTTTCAGCCGGCTCGGGTGATTGCGTGGGCGCTTCAGTCGGCTGCTCAGTCGGTTCCTCTGTTGGTTCTTCAGTCGGTTCATCTGATTCCGTCGGCTCGGGCGTATAGTCGCTTTCCGCGGGCGCAGGTGTTTCGTCTTCGTTTGTTGAAGCTATATTGCTCAACGCAATGCTGTCCGGCTTGTAATAAGCGTATATCGGAATAGCGGAAAGCATAGCCCTGTCCGCAGGTGTAAAGCATCTGTGAAATGCGTCAAGCTCGATATTTACGGGTGTATTGTCGCTGAAAAACATTACCCTGCCGTCGCTTTTAATTTCAACGGTCAGGGCGTTGCTTTCATCTTGTGTCAAAAGCAGGTTGCCCGCGTGGACGGTCATGTAGGCGTTATCATATTCGGAATACAGCTTGTTGGTGTCGGTTAAAGTCCAGAACAGCGCAGCTGTATAGGTTTTATCGAAGCTGATCTTTTTTATGCCCTGCGCAATCTCAACAGCCCTAAGCCCTCCGCCTACGGAAACAATGCGGTTCGATATTGCCAGTCCGTTCGCAGCTAATGCTATTTTAACATCATTTCTTGCCTTTGCTTCATGATATAGATATGCTTCACAATCAAGCGTTGAAGCATTCGCAATGGGTATTGCCTGCGCAAGCATCAGTATTATCA
>FZPS01000059.1_pt829 | contig 17379 bp, 21 predicted proteins | sample 1817821 | NCBI WGS metagenome assembly FZPS01 (sample SAMEA104158645, study PRJEB21678) | metagenome | place: Germany | collected 2015-04-21
GGGTTATCCTGGTCATTTAGAATCCCTCTAATAAATTCCATGTAATTATCTAAAGGCTTACAATAATCTGAAACTAATTTATTAACAATGGATTCTATAATATCACTATTATTATCAATTCTCTTTTGCAATTGCCTTACTTTTCCAACTTCTATTTCTCCAGTTAATGCAGCTTCTTTTCCTTTCGCCATTAGTCCTCACCTCCAAAGAAATATGACTCTGCCCACTGTTTAACTTCTTTTAAGAACTCTCCTGCATCATAATCAAAGAATACTCTTTTTTTCTTTCCTGGTATTATAAAATGGGTTACTTTGTTTTCTTTAATGTCTTTAACATTTAATGATTTAGCTCCTTCATTTCTCAACCGTACAAGCTCTTGCATTGGAACCATTACAGTTATATCATGGTCAATAAACCAAACCATTACACCTGCTATTACACCTATAATACTTGACTTTTCTATCAATCCGCTCCATTGGTCTTTTGTAATTGCTGAATTAAAATTTAGGGTATTTCCTGAGAATGCTTTACATTCAAGGTAATATTTAAAAGGGTACCTATATACCCCAAAGTCGCAAATATTACGTATTCCCATATATCCTGCCATTGGGTCGGGAAAGCGGTCAATAGAGATATCACAATGTTTTTCAAATGCTTTCTTGATAATATTTTCAAAGTCTTTACCTCTACTTACTCCCATTATTTACCCGCCTTCCTACATTCAGTCTTATAGTTACAGTACTGACATAATTTAGATCCAGCATTTTCTGGTTTTGGTGGAGGAATTAATCTGCTAACATATCTATCACATTCCTCTATTTTAGAAATAATTAAATCATATTTCATATCGTCAGTAATTTCTAAGATGTATCCTTTTTTGTCGCAATTATCTCTATTTTCGTATAGGAATAACACTTGATTGATTCCAAAACATGTTGCGTAAGCTGTTCCTTGAGCTATATGCTCTTCTGCTACCCCTTCTCTTGATTGCCATTTGTAAATAGTTTCTGTCTTAATTTCCAAGATGTAATATTGACCTTTATACTTGATAATTCCATCACATAGGAAGCTCATGTTTAAATCTTTATGATATAATTTAGTTTCATATCCCTGCTTACTAACTACCTTGAGGTAATCAAGATTTCTCATTTTAACAAACTGTTCTACATCTATATATTCACAATCAATTCCAAAGTCTTTCATCTTGGTTATGTTCTCTTGTAGATGGTCATGTCTGGAGCTTCCTGATTGAACAATTCCTATCAAACACGCATTACTTCTGCCTTCATCTGCTTCTGCTCCCACTACTTGAAAATACATATTTCTAATACAAGCCATTGAGGATGGTTTATAGCTTTTAGAAGGTGTTCGTTTTTCAAGTGAATGTTGTTTTTCAATAGACGCCTTGAGGTCAGTTACAAATTGCTGCTCTATTGGTATTTCATTTGTAGCTGCCTCAATTAATCTAAATACATTTTTAAGACTCTGTCTGGTCATAATTTGCTTCTCTATCATCCTCTAATAGAGCTGTTATCTGAGTTATCTTTCCTGAAATCATTTTAACTGCTTTGTCATGTCCATACCATAATTCAACAACTTCTCCATCTTGAGCGGATATCTGAGATTTTAGCAATTCAATATCTGCGCAGCAAGTAAATGGTTGGAAGTTTTCACTACCCTGATATTTAATAAGCTCTGTACCATTACTTTTCTTACTACTAAACAATACTCCCTCATTATTAAATGTTAAATAAACTCCATTCTTATCGTAGGTTGATACAAATAAAGAAAGTCTATCTAATACATTAAGTAATGCCGATTTAGGAAGTTTGCACATACTTGTAAATTCTGTTTCTAAATATGCTTGAATTGCTTCTGCTGGATAATCTTCAATACCGTCTAATTGAGTTCCATAAACTGTTACATTATTAGTGGTGAATAGGATTTTATTTCCAGAAACTTGAACATTGATTTTCTCTTCATCCATAATTGCTAATAATCCAACCATTTCAGATGGCAATAATACTTTATCATCAAAGACTTTAATATCATTACTACACACTTTGAATGTATCAGTAGTGATTACATTTTCATCAAAATAGTAACCTGTTAAGCATGGGATTTCCATTGTTTCTGCAATAGCCGCTTTGTTTGCATTTAGTAATACTTTTACAGTTGATAGATTGATAATTTTCTTTTCAACCTTTTCATCAAACTTATATTCCGGGAATTTAATTAATTGCCCTTCTTCATCTAACGGTAATTCAATGTTATAGGTTCCATTTCCTTTTACTTCTAAACTATTTTCTTTTAGGGTTAAGGTAATTGTTTCTGTGGTGGTCTTTGCAACTAATTTACTAAATATATCAGTTTGCACCACGACATAGAATTCATCCCCCTCTATATCTTTTGTCATTACCTTCAAAGTGTTTGTAGCATCTGTTGTAGTGAGCGTTAGGATACCATCTTTGAAGACTACTGCCATTAAAGAGGTGATTGGAATCATCTTATTATTTGATGCCCCTTTAATTGCTTTTGAAACCATCTCTTGCAACTTCAATGTTTTGAGTTTTAATTTCATTTCTTTGTTCCTCCTTATTTTTGTATTTGTTTATTATTAAAATTAAAGATTGTACTTAATTTACTTATCTCTTTCAGATGCTTATTTTGTTTATTTAATTTATATAGTTTGTATATATGAATAAAGAATAATGCCCCATTTAATATCCAAACACTTAATGCTCCAATTAGTATTCCATATACTACAAATATTAAAGCTCCTACTATGTTAATAATTCTAATATTTCTTTCCCCTGATGTTAAGAATGATGCTAATACAAATAGGGTTGCTATGATTCCCACAATTTCTAAATTAAAATTCATTTTAAATGCTCCTTTACAATAGGCTATAAAATTCTTGCCTTAATGTTGAATTACTTTCGAAGGCTCCACTGATTGCACTGGTCTTTGTAACGGTTCCGGGCTTCTTAACTCCTCGTGTTGTCATGCAAGCGTGCTCGCCTCTAATTACTACAATTATATCTTCAGTTTCAAGAACATCTTTTAGAATATGCATTATATCCATTCCGATTCTTTCTTGAAGCTGTAATCTCTTTCCTACCATATCTGCAATACGTGCTATCTTAGATAATCCAATTACTCTATTCTTTGGAATATATCCTACTGATACATCCATATTGTACATCAATGCTAAATGATGCTCGCAGTAGCTAAATATAGGAATATGCTCCACAACTACCAAGTCTCCGGTTTTAACATCTTCAAAGCATTTATCAAACATCTTTGCGATTTCTTCATTGCTGTATTTCATTCCCTCAAATACTTCGGCATACATCTTAGCTACTCGTTTTGGGGTTTCCTTCAATCCTTCACGGTTTGGGTCATCGCAAAGAGCTATTATGATATTTCTTACTGATTCTTCAATTAGTTCTTTATTAATTAGTTTCATTATTACACTCCTCTCTTGCTTGGCTCCCATATGATTTTATGAAGCTGCACTTGAACTCTTACCTCATTAAGCTTATTATCTTTAATGAATTCCACTATCTCTGAGGTTTCAATCTGATTAAATATTGGACTAACAAATATATTACATCCTGGGCTATATGTTTCAATTATTCTCTTCATATCTGCCAAGTCTTCTTTGCTACCTACTACAAACTTTAGAACGTCTTGCTCTCTTAGGTATCTGAAGTTAGCTGGATTCATTTTACTGTTTTCACCACTACTGATTGATTTATAATCCATTGTGATGATAACATCCTCTTTTAAAGTATAAGGATAAATATCAATGCTACCATTTGTTTCTATATTAACCTCATACCCTTCTTCTGATAAAGCATTTACAAGATATTCTACTTGTGGATGCATTAAAGGCTCTCCGCCAGTTAGAGTAATTCTTTCCACTCCTAGCTGTTCTACCTCTTTTACAATGCTTGGAATTTGCATCTCGATGTAATCCTCACCTTCGCAACTATATCTTGTATCACAATAGTTACAATTAAGATTACAACCATATAATCTTATGAAGGTAACTGGGTATCCAGTTCGGATACCCTCTCCTTCTATGCTTTTGAAAATCTCATTTACTAACATTGCTATTCCTCCTCTACCTCATAAATTGCTATATTTCCTTCGCTTTCCTCAATTTTTGCCTTATAACAAGTAGGAATTTGCTCTGTGATCCATTTAGCAATATTCTCGGCTGTTGGATTAAAATCTACAACATTGTTAATATTTTGATGATCTAGCTTATCATGCACCCTTTTTTTAATAAGTGTAAAGTCTTCCACCATTCCATTATGATTTAATTTTTTAGCTTTACAATAAACGGTTACAATCCAATTATGTCCATGTAGATTTTGACATTTACTTTCATAATCCAATTCAAGTTTATGAGCGCCCGCAATTTCCATTCTTTTTGAAATATAATACATAAATTTTTTCCCTCCTATGTTTTCTGTGTCATATATTATATAGAACTTTTTACTCTTTTATAAAGCTGGGTCAGAAATATTATTTAATTTAAAAGCCATTGCTCTGTCAATGCATGTTCCACATGTCCCGCAAGGGGTCTCCCCACCTTCGTAACAGCTCCAAGTTAAATGATATGGGGTATTTAGTTTCAACCCTTCTCTAATAACTTCCGCCTTGTTTAGATTAATTAGTGGCGTCTTTATATTTACCTTTCCATAGGTTCCAATATTAATAGCTTGCCCAATAGCATTTGTAAACTCTTCACTGCAATCTGCATAAGCTCTTCCAGCTGAATCATCTGCGTGCGCTCCTAAATATATGTCTATTTCATTGTCTGGATATAAGCTCAAAGCTAATGCTGCAGCGCTTGATAATATTAATCCATTCCTGAATGGAACATAAGTGTTTACAATACCTGAATCCTCTTTCTCAATCTGACTTGCATAATCGCCTTGTCCAATTTTAACATTACTTGAGGATAACAAAGAACATTTACTCTTATTCATGATTCCCGCATTTTGTAGATTTATAACTTCATGAGCTACCTTATAATGATTAGCAATCTCTTTAGCTTTATCTAATTCTACTGAATGCTTTTGTCCATATCTTACTGATACAGTTGTTACGTTATCTTTTCCAACTTCTTTAATTACTAAGGCTAAGCAAGTGGTAGAATCTATTCCACCACTGCTTAACACCAATGCTTTTTTACTCATCATATTTTCCTCCAATTCTTTAAAATAATGATAATTTCTTAGGACCTGGATTATAAACCAATTCTGATGCTTTTTTATTCATATATCTTGCGTTAAGCATTATACGCTTATCTCGGGAATGCCTTAATTCATCTAAAGTAAATCCGTATTCAGCTATAGATTCTTCAAAGTCTTTTTGTAAATGCTTTGGTAAGTGGGAATAGTGTTGAGGTAATCTAGCCATTTGATCACTAATGGCAATAGTTCCTACATCAGTCATTATGCTTCCATTTGCTCCAGTCATTATCCAGCTGGTTGAATCAGCGCTTGTAATTGGATACTGCTCTAATAGTGGAAAAGACGTCATTCCAAAGGCATGCACCTTTACTTTTGAATTACTTGAATTTTTTATAATTCTAAAGCATGCATCCAGAAACAACTTTTTAACTGGCATTGGCTTTCCCACCATTCCTCCCAAAGCTATATATGGAATAAGTTTTCCTTCACTATCTTTCCATTCAAGAGCCTGCTCTAAATAGCTATATGGTTCGCCGACATGGAATGTATATAATAGACCATCAGGGTTTTTCATCTTTGGTCTCATATATAGGTAATTCTCCCACGTTGCCCTTGCTGCCTCCTCAACTTGCTCTTGAGTATGACCCTTGACTTTATCTCCCGGGATTACATCTATCTGACCATATAAATCAATAAAATCTGCTCTTTCATTTATCCAGTTGATATATTCGTCCACATCAATCTGCTTTCCTCTGGTCCATGCTGAGAACGCTCCTGAGTCGATGAATAGTTTCTTTGGTTTAATCTTTTCCTTGTATTTATCAGTTGCTTTCTTACCTTCCAAATAATTGAAAAGCATATTTGCCTTGACCTCTCCGGTCACCACTTCCATGATATTTTCTTTTTCCGGTCCTACCAAATATAAATCCATAATATATTTATCCCTCATTTCCTCTATTAATCTATTCAAACTGAAATCCCCTTACTTATTACTCGTCTATATCAAACTCCCCAAATTTACCTTTTATTTCCTTTGGGTCTCCTTTATAAAATACAAGTACATTTTGATGTTGTTTTCCCAACTTTCTTCCGCTATTAAACTGTTTTGAAATCCTTACGGGCAAAGTTCCAACTACATTTACAAGTATTGCCTCATTGTAATAGACAAGTCCCGCATCCATAAAAGCTCTAACTGTATCCCCCACAAAGTTATAATAGCCCCCACCTTCTTTATGGTTTCTAACATCCCCAACAACGCATACCGCAAAACTATTATCAACCAGCATATCGCAAGCATTTTTTACAATTAATCTAAATTGTTCAATAAATTCTTTATATGTTGATAAATTACTAATATCTTCCGCCTTATCTGAGTAAATCTCTAAATCATAATATGGCGGGCATGTGAAAATTAAATCATATTCCCCGGGGGCAAGCTCTTTACTGTTTGTGCTATCCCCATGTACCCAATTTATATCACCTTCAACATTTGTATATTTATCCTTTATGGCTTTAAATTGAGCTCTGTTTACCTCAAGCTGCTCCTCGCTTAAATCAATCCCGGTATAGTTTCTTCCCAAACATGCTGCAACTACTCCTCTAACGCTCCCCCCTGAAAAGGGGTCAAGAACTTTTGCTCCCGAAATACTGAACCACCTATAAACAATTTCGCATAATACTGGGTCAAATATTGAGGTGGCTTGTACTTTTCTTCCATATGCTTCCCCAATGCTTTCAGGTAAACATTTTCCAGTCATAATTTTATTCTGGTTTCTATAACCGTCAAACTCTGCAATACTTGCTTTTACCTTTTGCTCTTCTCGCTCGGCTTTTGAATCCTCATAGTTGAAACATGGCATTTGGTACAATAAATTATCTCCTCGCCCCAACTCACTTTTAATCCCCAATGCTTGCCAATGTCTTTTCCTATCTTGCCAATAACCTTGTTTAGTATCCAATATTGAAAATGGCGGTACTAAAAATCTGTCAATTAGTAAATTACTAGGCAATCTTTGTTTTTCTATTTTAAATAATCCCAATTTCCCATCTCCTCTCTCTTACCGTTAAAGCAAGTCCCATTCGATCAACTATTGCCCCCGCAATCCTACCGGCTAATTTATCCAGGTGCTTTGGGTTTACCTTTTCTATCATATCAACATCTCCTTTCAAGTATTATATATTTTTATCCTTGTATCTATATAATTCCTATAATTCTATTGGTTCTCCGTACCAACAATCTGTAACCACAATATCGCATTTGCTCGGTACTACTAATTCATGAGCTGCATCTATCATTAGTTGAGCAAATCTTTCAGATACCTCTTTAGCATTTTCTCTTGGGCACTCCCCAATTAATTCATCATGAACTGCTAATAGTAGTTTGAAACCTAATTCTTTTAATCTCTCATCATTCCCTACTAAAATCATAGCAAGTTTTGTCTGATCTGCAGCTGAGCCTTGAATCCTACTATTCACACATTGTCTTGTAGCTTCTGCTATATATTCACCATTGTCTTTTATCTCTATTCCTTCATCTTTAGCCTTTGATTTTATTACTTCTTTTTCTCTCCAGCTATAAGTTCTGTTTAAGAGATTGGTATATTTTTGTTTAGTTAATTCATCCACTTCTGAAAAGTCTTCTAAGTTATCTTCATCTCCAAACAGTGGGTCAAAATCTTTTGGTGCTCCTCCTATATAGGTGAATTCATATGAGTCAAGTTGCATATTTGGCAACCTTCTTTTTCTCCCCCATAAAGTATCTACAAATCCATAATTCTTTGCCATCTGCTCACTATCTATCATAAATTGCTTTAAGCCAGTAAACTCTTTAAGCACCGAGTCATAAATCTCTTGTGCTTTTTTTGTGTTTATTTTTAGGTCTTCGCCTATTGCCCTAACCCCTTTACCATAACATATCCCTAAAAATATTGCCTTGGCTTGGTCTCTACGTTCTTTACCTTTTGGGTTCATAGTTCCATCAGGTCGGAATTCCCTACATTCATCATAAGGTACGCCAAACGCCAATGACGCCATTTCCGCATACAAGTCTTTCCCGTCCTTATAGGCTTTTATCATTTTGGGGTCTTTACTCATATGAGCTGTAATTCTTGGTTCTTGAGCTGAATAGTCACTTGACAATAATACATGCCCATCACTTGCTTTAAACATCTTTCTTATTTCATTATTATGTGATGGTATATTTTGCATGTTAGGTTCTGAACTACTGAATCTTCCAGTGTCTGCTCCCATCTGATTAAAACTTGCATGTATCCTTCCGGTTTTATTGTTTACAATTTGGGGCATCTTATCTATATAGGTTGATAATAACTTGGCTACTCCCCTATATTCAAGTATTGTTTTTGCTATTGCATGGTCAATTTTTAATAATATTTCCTCGCCCGTTCCCCTTGGCTTTTCCCTATCAACCGGGACAATACCTATTACATCATATAATAATATGGCTACTTGTTGCGGGCTTCCTATATTTACCGGGTCATGTAACTTGTTGGCACGCCCCATTCTATTTCTATAATTTGTTAAATCTTCTGTCATATTATCACATTGTTGGTAAAACTTTTCTTCTATTTTTTCTAATTTGCCCGTATATTCTTTTGATAATTTTTCAGCAAATTCAAAATCAAATGCAACCCCAGTATCTTCCATTTCCGCTACTATATTAATTAGTGGCATTTCTATATGATTAAATACATAAGCTGGTCCGGTTAAATCTCTTTCTATACATAATGGGTCATCTTCTGTAAGAAATGGTCTTTGGAATTCATATAATTCATAGGTTATTTCCGCATCCCTTGCTGCATATAAATATCCAGTATTGATTGGAATATGTGTAAATGGGATTCCTCTAAATAATGAATCAAATGAAAAGGCATCTCCTTCACCTTGCATACAATATTTCTTATGGAGAGCTTTTAGATTATTCTCTGGTTCATTTTCATTTAACAATCTTGCTGCAATATAGCCGTCCCAATGTGGAAACAATTCAACTTTAAGTTGATTCTTTATAACCCTTGTATCAAATTTAGCATTAAACATAATTACTTTTGTTTTAGCCTCTTTTAATCTATTCATTTGAGCTGTTGCAAATTCATCTGATATTTGATTTTCTATTTCAATTCCAGTAACATAGCTAACATGGTGGAGAGGAATGTACGCCGCTTTATTTGAGGTTGTATAAAGACATATCCCCGCAAGAGTACAAGTTATAGGGTCAAGGCTATTCGTCTCTGTATCAATAGATATTATCCCGTTTTCAATAGCCTTATCTATATACTCTTCTAATTCCCTCTCTTCTCTTATTACTATATAATCACTTGCGTATTTTCCTAGGTTCTTATTAACCATTGCATTTATTGTAGAAATTCTTTCAAGCAATCCACCTCCACCTTTAATATTTATCCCAGCATTAACATTCTTTCTGGATTGAGATGCTTTCTTTGCTAATAAAGAATCTCCCGCTCTGGTTGCCCTCGGCGGAAGATTGAATAACCCACTCATTAAAACTTATCTGAACTTTCTGTATTTCGTCTTCTACCTGCTGGGCGGCTATTGGTAGAAGGTTCTTCTTGATTGTTCGAAGCTACAGGTCTTCTTCTGGTTGGCATCTCATTTGAGGTTCTAGCATTATCTGTAGGTCTTCCGTCATTTCCTGGATTTCTTTGAGGTGGAGCCTGCTGTTCAACATCTTCCTCAAAGTAACCATTATTTAAGAAAAATTCCAATTCCTCATAAGATTTATCTAGAATCAGTGTTCCTAATAATTCGGGAATTTCTGGTAAGTCCTCTAATGAAGTATCATCCGAATCTAATGGATATGTTTCGTAAGTAGTTTTCATATCCCCCCTTTTACCATTTCTTTCAATTTCAAATGGAGTTGCTACCAATGGATTATATCTTGCGGCTAATGATGAAATCTTTGAGTAGAATGTTTTTCCTCTATCCCAAATTTTAACTTCTTTTGTTTCTTCATCAAATAGGATAATAAATAGTTTAGCAAGAACTTTGTATCTTGCTGCGCACATTGGGCAATCATCTACCGGTTGATTATACCCTCTAAGACAATTGATATATCTCTTCTTTCCAGCTACTTCTGCCTCATGTACTGCATATCCCTTGATATCATCAATAGTATTATACATAAATCTAACTGTTGCCACATCCTTGTCATTCTTTAAAGAGAAGAAACCTCCTCCGCCCTGACCTCCATAATTATCAATTTCATTAATGTTAAATTCTGCCATTCTTTTTTTCTCCTTTCATTTTTAAAGTTTTTGTATTAGTCAGCCTATCGGCTTGAACTCTGCGTAAATTAAATGATTTTCTGAATAACCAAATTGATACTTTCTGCATTATTTTCTTCATTCAGTAAATCCCTCCTATGATTATTATATAGAATTTTTCTTAAAACTCTAAAGCTAATGGCATTAATTTTTCTCTTAATTTCTTTCTCATATTGCTTAGAGTCATTATACTAACTTCCATTTTATCTGAAATATCTTTATTAGTCCATCCATTTAGTAATAATTCACAATATTGCAATTCTTTAGTTGTTAAATTATACTGGGTTAATGTATCTATAATTTCATCATCTTCGCAAGTAGCCGCTATTAAATCAAATCCATTCTCCACCATAACTTCATAACTATCAGAAAAAAATATTGCCTTTCGTTTATGGGTATTTAATGCTTGAGTTTCTTCTCTAAATTTATTCATTAGTACCATTGTAAAGTATGTAGAGAACTCAGCTTGTCCAACTTTAAAGGTTTGTAAACAATAATCCAATTTTTCCATACCATAACTAATTACATCATCCTCTGTTAAACCATAATAGTTATGAGATACGCTAATTATTAGCTTATACATCTTTTCAAATGCCAAGGCAAATAGGGACGGATTTAAACTGTCCTTATAAGCTATGGTAATCTCATCAATACTTAATTTTCTATCTTCTTCTACAATAATTGTTGATAGTAATTTTAATGTGTTATTCATTTGTTTTTTCTCCCTTATTCAGTTTTTTGAGTATGTGCAGTTACTTAGTTTTCTTAGTTTGACGATTCTTTTGAAATTCTAAAGAAGCATCTAATAACTTTTCTATATCTTTCCTATTCTCTAGGGTATCTTCCCCAAAATGAACTCTCGCATCAAACATGTGGTTCATCTTTTTATACTCAGTTAATTCCTCTACCGCTTTTGACCTCATCCATAACGTTACACCCTTTTTGTTAAAAGTGAAAGCCATATACATTCTGCCATCTACTTTTAAACTTCTGAAACTAGGAACAGTTGCTACAAATACTTCTGTCTGTCTTTCATCTGATAACTGTTCAATAAAGACTTTAAGTGGATGCTCCCCTGATATTTTCTCTCTTGGCTTCTTAGGTTCTTTTTTCTTTTCTTTCTTTGGAGCCGATTCTTCTTCTAGTGGCTCTTCCTCTTCTTCATTTATTTCTTCAAATTCGGTAAAATCAATTATATTAATTTCCTCGGCAGGCTCTTCCTGAGTGATTTCTTCTGTTTGAGGTTCTTCAGTAACTGATTCTTCTTCATAGGGTTTCCACCATCTCTTTAATGTTGCAAGGCTAATATTTCTTTCTTCTTCTGACTCTTCCAATCTAATAGTTACTTGTTGTTCATTTTCACTTACTAATTCTGCAATCTTTCCATTTCCTACTGACTTAAATTTTTTCATTTCATTACCTCCATAAAGTTTTTTTAGTTTTGATAAGTTGATAAATTGTTAATTTCTTATCTTAATAATATTATATAACATATTAGGAAAAATGTCAACAGGTTTTTAAAATAATTCTTGAAGATTTTCAAATTCTTTTTTAGTGAGGTCATTTATATCTTTTCCTTCTGGGATGATATAACTTGTCACTAATTTATTACCTTGTAGAGCCTTCTTTAATCTTTTGGTAGCCTTCTGCCCTGCCTCATCTGGGTCAAGAGCTGTAATAAACTTTCTACACTTAAGTTTCTTTAATTGCTCATATTGTTTCTGAGTTCCTAATCCTAATAGACATACTGCTGGTTTTCCATATATCCAACATGTTAAAGCATCTAATATACCTTCACATATAATCACCTCTTTCACATCTTTTGGTAATTCGTATAATCCATATACTGGTTTATCAACTCCTTCTGGATAATGGAAGAATTTAATATCCACACTTCTTCTTGCTATAAATAATGTATTTCCTTCTTCATCTCTAACAGGGAAAGTTAAACATCTAAGTGTATTAGTTACATTTCCAAATTTATCTCTTAATTCAAAATGGTCATCATATCCAATATCAAATTGTTCTATTATCACATCTGTTAATTTCCTCTTATACATATAGTCATGATAATATCTATAAGAATCTAATTCTTCCTTACTGACATATTTATTAAGATTATCTTTATTATTACCCCTTTGCAGGTCAAGTATTATATCTTTTCGGTTTTCAATTGAAATAGTTAGGAAGTTTTTAATAAGCCATTCTTTACCAAATGCCCCCTCATCATCTTTTCCGAAGCAATGACTTATCATTTGCTCTAATGAAGCGGTATACCCGCAGGTGAAGCAATGGACTGTTCCCGCAGGCACATCTTCTTGATTTGTGATTGATATTCCACATGATGGTTTTCTCTCTTGACCGTCTGCATGTATAGGGCAATTAAATTGTATGTTTCTTGAGCCTGGTTTGAATTCTGCAAATCTCTCAATTCCATTTAAAGCTAATTGAGCTTTGAGTTCATTCAAGACTTGCATCTCTTCTGCCAGTATTGGATTCTTGTTTATATAAAACAATTTAATTACCTCCTCTAGAATACATCTGTTCCATCTTGGAATGAATTCTTTATCTCATCTGCTTTTCTCTGTCTCATTTCTGGCTTCACTGCATCTTCTCCTGATGGAATATAATTGAATACACCTTTATCAATATCCCAATAATAAATTAATTTACCACCGTTTATACCATCTCTATGTTTCTTAATACCAAATTCAAGTCCTGCTCCGGTTTGTCTTAATGCTATTACTTTAGTAGCATTTTGAGCAATTCCGTCTGAATCTCTAATATTTTCTAATTCTGGAGTTCCTTCTGTATCATCATCTTTTACTCCACCTCTATTGGATTGCACGACTACTATTATTGGTATCTGTAATTCAATACTCAGGGCTATTAAATCCTCACTAATATTAGTTAATGATGTTGTTTTATTATCTCCCTTTTTATATCTTTCATCTGTCATATAGGTTATACCATCAATACCTAATATATCTAATTTATTGCTTTGTATAAAATGTTTTAATTTAGTGACTGTAACTTTCTTTTGAAAATCCAATGGTGTTGCCACTATGAAAGGATTTTCTTTGTTTTTCAATTCCTTGATATATTTTTCATAATCTGGTTCTTCTCTTCCCCAAACTAAATTCCTATTTGAAAAGTTTTTAAATAATGTATCAAATCGGTATCCTATTCTTGCGGGACTCATCTCCGGACTTATATATCCAACTCTATTTCCTATTTGCCAAGCGTGAGATAATGTTTTAGCAAGTACCCATGATTTACCTTGACCTGTTCTTGCAAATAAAACAATTAATTCCTCTCCCTTTGCCCATCCATTTAAAATATCATCCAACTCTTCAAACCCTGTTGTTATGTACCAAGGGTTATCTGCATTCATCTTTTCTAAATAAATCTTATATCTTTCATCAGCTTGACTAATTATATCAACGCCCTCGGTAGTTGCTGCAATTTCTAAATTAGGCAATTGTGAATGCAAATATTCAACTGCATCATTTGAATTATGTTTTAATAGCTCAGCTACCTTTTGAACAACCTCAACTGATTTATAATATAGATGCTCTTCATATAAGGTATCTAATAAATATTTGTCTGTTTCTGTCACATCAACAAAACTGAATTCCTCAAACTGAGCAAGAAATGTAGCTTTATCTGGAACATTACCATATTTGTTAAAATGGTCTACTATAAAGTTAAATTCTGATTCATACCCTACAAAATATTCTTCCGTTAATGCATTCTTATTTATTAATTGAATATCTCCGGTTTGTAATACTTTATTAATTATTTGTAATGTAATCATTTTATGCCCCTCCTATCTGCTCCAATGAATCGAATAGGAGTACTATCATTCCAAACTCTGCTTGATAATCTGTTTCCAAGAGCATCTTGTAATTCATTTTGTGGTAAGTTACCGGTATAAATATTAGATAGTTGGTTTAGCTTTCTTTGGTCAATGTATGTAAGTAAGTTAGCATGGTCAAAATCTCCAAGTTTTGTTGCGGCTATATCATCCCAAATTACCAAATCAACATCCATTAATCTACTTTTTAGGGTTTCAAAGTCTTCATCTTTTCTACTTATTCCCTCTTTAATTTTAGTTAAAAAGGTTGGCACATGTATAAATATTCCTCTACACCTAAATCCGTTGCCTGCCCAAATCTTATCAAACCATGATTGCATTAGTTTTATTGCCCAGGTAGTTTTACCGTTTCCAAAGTTATCACTATAAATATAAACACTTTCACCATTTTTAACAAAGTTAATCATATCATCTTTAATTTCTTTTAAAGTTATAAATGAATTAACATCTTGTTTAGAAGGTACCAATGAAACTGCATATTGTCTATTCCTCGGTATTCCACTGTTTTGCATTAGATAATCCATTTCCATATATCTTATACAACTTGCATTACATTCAAGAGTCTCATACTTTCCACAGACGCTGGTATACCAACACTTGTTTTTATCAAATATATATTCATACGTCATTAGTTCACCTCATCGCATATATGATTCTCCATAATCGCAATGGTTTTGTTATATGCATCCCTTCTGCGTCCAATCATTACAATAAATTCTTTAATATCTTCTTCATCTTCGGCTATCCAATACCCTCCACCTTCAGTTTCTTTTGAACATATTGGATATTCTATTCTAAGCTGTGCAATAATTCGTTTTAACCCTCTAAGTTTTAATCCGGTGAATCCCATTAGATCTTTACCTGTTATAGCATTTTTTCTGTTATTTGGTATTAAGTTTAAAACTTGCTCTTTTACTGCGCTCTTCATTTGATGACCTCCTTTATTTTAATCGCTCTATATATTATATAGAAAATGCGCTCATTTTATAAAGTAATATCGTCAAAGAAAACAGGAAGTATAAAATTAACTTGTTCTAATAACATATCAGCTACTTCTCTCATTTGAGGGTGAGCTGCAGGGCTTGTCCTCAATTTTAAGAAATGTCTCCATTCTCTAAGATTTGCTGTCATGATTAATTCAGTCTTTAAGCTATTAGGTAATACCGCTCTAGCCTCTTCTGGCTTCGCTCCCCAATTTAATAGGTCAAAATAAGCGTGTTCTGCGCCCTTACAAGCATTTTCCCACATTAGATAACCTTCTGTTCCAGGCTCAAGGTAAGATGGTTGTATAACGGTAATTTCTCCGTCAAAGTCTCCTTTCGAATAATTGCAATATCTTGTTGATTCCTGACTATAACTTGCTATTCTATGACGCACTATTTCATGGGTAACTCCCCTATCACAAATAAATTTTACAGTAAAACTTGCATGCTCCAATACACTTTCATGACCTTTTTTTATAAGGTTCATAATAAATTTAGTACCTGATTCAGCTGTAATTCTGTCTTCACTTTTATAACAAACCCTTCCGCATAACTCAATCTTCTTAATCATTTCCTCAGGCATAATTTTATCAATAATCTCAACGCTCGGCTTAATTATTTTCATTATTCTTTCTCCTCTCTATGTAAACTTCTTTCAGCTTCAAATCCATCTGGATATCTATTTTTTAATTTTTCAATGTTCATTTTTAATACCGTTTCTAAATCGTATCCAATACTATTACATAATAATACTATATACCAGCATACGTCCCCTATTTCCTCTGCTAAGTGTCTAATGTCTAATATATGCCCCTGATATTTATATTTTTTTACTAAGTCTACAACTTCTCCAGCTTCTCCTGCAAGTCCTAAAATCCCATTTAGAAGTTGGTTCTCTGGCTCTGCAAATGTTTCTATATTTGCTGTTCTTAGTGCTTGTTGTTGATATTCATGGACAGTATATTTTCCTGTACTTGATTTTAAATGCTCACAGTACATAAGAGCATCAATCAATTCTTCCTGTATATGCTGTACTCTTTCTTCTGCTGTTAGTTCTGTATTTTGTTCTAATAACATTCCATATTTTTCTAATCCTTTTTGTTCCTGTTTTCTATGTAATTTTTCGATATTTTCCCAATATCTTTTTTTATGCATCCTTAATCCTCCTTTAAAATTAGTTTAGACTTAAAAATTCCCGCTTTTTAGTGCGATTAAATGAAAAGAGGTATAAATACATACCTAACACATTTGAACCGCCTTAAAATCGATTTTAACAAGTTTTTTAAAATTGTAATAGATTTCCGAACTCATCGGTTGCTAAGTTTTCTTCAAACTCTTTCTTTTCTTTCGCTGTCATATTTATAACAGCTTCTGTTTTTCTTCCAGCGGTATTATCAAACTTGGACTTACTAAAATTATTCTTCTTATCTTTTTCCCATGCAGCAATAATCTGCATATATCCTCCAGCAATAGCTCCATTTATTTTATCAACTGCTATTGAAGCATTATCTTCAGCAAAATTTCTTAAATCATCTAATATTATTTGCCATTGATTTGGTTGGAGTCCTTTTTTAACTCTAATATTGAAATATTCTAATAATTTATTTCTAATACTTTCATTTTCAGTAAAAGCATTTATCATACCTCTCATAGTAACTATATCTTTAGCTTTTTTTGTTTTTCTAGATTTAGTATCTATGATTGGTTTTGATTGGGTAACAATATCTTTAGATATTGTTTTATTATTATTTATATTATTATTATTTATATTATTATCTTTAGCGTTTTCTAAAGGGGGGTCTTTAGGATATTTAATACCCCCTTTAGGATATTTAATACCCTCATTAGGATATTTAATACCCTCATTAGGATATTTAATACCCTCATTAGGATATTTAATACCCTCATTAACATTCTTGATACCCTCATTAACATTCTTGATACCTAATATTTTAGTAAATCCTTCTTCATTTATTCTAATAATTCTTTTATCTATTTCTTTTGAATTTATT